>Ga0208364_1000010_pt1 | contig 73214 bp, 59 predicted proteins | sample LakMenEpi08Jun12_FD_150680 | JGI IMG/M metagenome (GOLD analysis project Ga0208364, IMG submission 150680) | Freshwater microbial communities from Lake Mendota, WI - 08JUN2012 deep hole epilimnion (SPAdes) | ecosystem: Environmental > Aquatic > Freshwater > Lake > Epilimnion/Euphotic zone ...
ATATCGAACATTCATCAAGACCATGTACTCTTTCTCTCATTCATAATATTCTCCCTCCATAACCCCTCTGCTTTTTAGGGGTCATTTTTCCCCAGATTTATTTAAGTGAAGTTAATTGGGGCAGTTTATGAAATTCATCTATAAAAATATATTGTCCTGAGCTTTTTAACAGCTGAATTATTTCATTTTCACTACCATTAAAGAGCAGTAGTTGCTCAGAGAATTCTAAGTTGAAATAGCGATAATTCTTTAATTCACTCGCTAATTTTTTCATTAGATATGTTTTCCCAACTTGCCTTGCACCCATAAGAATAATGATTTTTGGATTCTGAGAATCTTGAACTAGTGCCGTGCAGGAATTCTAAAAAATAATTCTTAAAATATATTTGAGATTACTGCACAACGCTGAGACGTTTTGTATCTAAGCACATAAAATACACGCTTAATTTATTGAGCACGTATGGAGAGAGTAGTCCGAAAGACTACCTAGAGCAAGAATTATAGAATGTCATTTAAAATGGAGCGGGCGACGCGACTCGAACGCGCGACAGTCTGCTTGGAAGGCAGAAGCTCTACCAACTGAGCTACACCCGCAAATCAATGCTCACAAGAAACAAAGTTCTCAACGAATAAAAATTTTAGCATTAATAATCTTGTTATACTATTTAAAGTCGCTCTTTTTTAGTAGTTCTTTTAGCTTTCTGAAAGTGGTGGCACTAGTGCCGAATGCTGATGGTTTTGAAAAATAATGTTTAGTGCTATAGCTAAGACTTTTATGAATCAGGCTCTAGGCTCGCAAGAGAGAGGGGTTAGTAATAACATAGCAGCTCCGCGTTCACGAGCTAATGTGGGTTTAAGTGAGAATGGTACCAACTCTTCTAGAAACGCTTTTGAAACTAAAGCTGTAAATTCTAATTTAATTGAGACCTTAAAAAAAGAGGGTGCTAAAGCTGGTATACATCCTGAAATTTTTTATACAGCAAATAGTTTAACTACCTGTCTTTTAGACGGGCAGACGGCTATTAAGATTTTTGGTTCTAGCTCGGCTTCTAAATCATCGAATCTTCTAGAGTCTAAGAATTTTTTAGAAAATCTATTTCAGACCTTTTTGACTGTATTTAACCTGAAAGCCAAAGATACAGGCACTGATTCAGTTTCACCTTTAGAAGTCCTTTATCAGAAAAGCCAGAATGCTGCGAATATAGATAATTTAGGTGAGCCTTGGGAGCATTTTAAAAAAGCTCTTGCCACTGGCCATTACCAATTAATGCCTATATATAATGAAAATTCTAAGGGGCTATTAGACCCTGCTGCTTTTACGGTTTTTGAGAAACTTAATATGGGGGAGACTAAGACTTCACTATTTAAGCAGCTTGCACACAGCTCTTTTCGTGCAGCAGATATTAAGAATACTAATGTAAGTTTTCTGGATAAGGTTATTACTAATGGCTTTGATTCTAATATCGATATGAATGCCTTGCAGCGTTTTTCGGTAGAGGCTTTTATGAATATGCAGTCCCGTGATTCAGTACTGATGGTGCCGTGGCGAGCTGATGCTGTAGAAAAGCTTTCAAGTACAGTAGTGAAAGGAGTGAATCATATAGGTTTTACTCGTGTTAATGGTGATATTCAGATTACTCCTAGGCATGAAATAGAGGGCAGGGAGTATCCGACTCTTAAAGCTACGACTATCTTTACTAAATATCCGAAAAATTTTGAGGCACACGAATTAAAGGCACTCACACTTCTACAAGTTTTAAGTGAACTGAGTGCTGGTCCCGTAATGCGTTTCAGTGGAGCTGCTGCAAAACAACAAATTAAAGCTCTTGCTGATGATACTTTTAAAAATATTGATGCAGAAAGATCTTCTGAGTCTGGCTCTTCATTTAACCCCTTTAAGATGCTAGCTGGGTTGTTTAATAGATAAGGCTTTCACGCGTTAAGAATTAGTCTTAGAAAATTTTTAGTTCAAGTGAGCTACTGCCGCTTTCGCTTGGGCGTCAGCATTTATAGTGCTTTCTACCATGGCTTTAGTTAGTGCTTGAGCTTCTTCTTTTTTGAGAGTTTTTCCAGCTCTAGTAAAATCTGCCATGGTTAGAAGAGTATAAAAAATTAGACTCGGTATGCTGTTATTATTTTTATTAACAATAGTTAGCTCGCCTGAATTAAATGTCCCGTCTTTACTTGGTAAAAGTACATCTTGGATAGCTATCGCATCAGTTATTGTCGTCGGCTTTGCCTCAGTTCCTGAAATTACGACAGTTGCGTTTAGACCTTCTTTACTTACGCCTTGTGCGATCAGTGCATTAGTACTATCTTTTAGAATACTCTCTGCTTTGTTGGCTTCTGGGGATGCTTTTAATGCTTCAAGTGAATAGGTTCTGGCAAAAGGCTCAAAAGCTTTTTTGAGTGCTTCTTTATCTTTTTTCTCTAATGCTTCTATGATTGCCTCTAATTCAGCTTTAATTGAAATATTAGGTTGTTTTTCGATTATCTGCTTGGCTGCATTTAATACGACTTCTGTTAAATCTTTTCTTTCTAGTAACAGCTTCTGAAGATTAAATGGTGACTCAGTTACGCTTATATTTTTAATTTCTGCTTTTTCTTTAGTATTCACTGGAACAGCAAATTGAGCCTGTAGGTAGACACTATCATTTGCTAAAGCTTTAGATAAGTAAGACCTATCTCGATCTGATGCGGTGACTAATTTAGCTGCTTGATCAGGCGCGTTAGACTTACCGAAGAGATTCATTCCATGTAAGATTTTTTGAAAAGTGTTTAAAAATAGCTGCTTTGCAGCTTTCCCTGTAAACATGATTTGATAATTCTTGACTTCAGGATTTCCAGATTCAACTTCAATCGCCTGAATTTTTCCTTTATTCTCAGCACTTAAGAATTTAAGAGAATTTTGAAGATTTTCTGGTAAGTCCCTGAAATTTAGTAATTTAGCTGTTTCTTCTGAAGAGTTTGCTGCTTCTGTGCTTGGATCGAGAGCTGCATTCTTTTCAGTGGCTTTTGATTTGACCAAAGCCCCTTCTGGATTAGTGGTACTAGCTGGTGGCTTCGCGAGTAATTTTCCAAAAAAACCACCAGTGGGTTTAATTTCGCTCTTACCTTTGATCTTCTGTAATTCTGGTAATTTAGCTTCACTGCCTACTTCTCCAGTATTAGGAATCCCAGTCGAATTTCCAGATGAACTTTCTACAGGAAGGCTAGTAGATTTAAGAAGTTGACTAAGCACTAAAGACTAATTCCTTTTTCTTTCTAAAACCTTCATGGAAACTAAATCCCAGAAAGAGTCTTATTTAACTAATTTATAAGGTAAATGATAACCTTTTTTAAATTAACATGTCAATATTCATTTCAATAAAGCCTAAAACCCAAACCAAGACACTGTTCTGTAATTTCTTCCACTTGAGCCATAAATACACGATATGGATATTTTGAAACTATCAGTTTCAAAATATCCATATCGTGCTAGTGTGTTTATGTGGAAACAATCAGAAGAGAGATAAGCAATTTCATAAAAGATGAGTTGTCTCGAATATATCCAGTAATCACAATAACGGGGCCTCGTCAGTCTGGGAAAACCACTTTAGTTAAACAGTTGTTTCCAGGGAAGCCTTATGTAAATTTAGAAAGGTTGGATGAGAGAGAATTTGCTTCAGCTGATCCACTTCGCTTTTTAAAGCAGTTTCCAGAAGGAGTCATACTTGATGAGGTTCAGCAAGTCCCAGATTTACTTTCATACATACAGGCTATTGTTGATGAAGAGAAAATTAAAGCAAAATTTATTCTTACGGGAAGTCAAAATTTCGCTTTAATGAACAGCATATCTCAGTCTCTAGCTGGAAGAACGGCTATAGTTCACTTATTACCCTTCTCTCTTTTCGAAATAGTGGCACATTATAAAATTCATCCATCTTTGGAAGATCTTTTATATAAAGGCTTTTATCCACGTATCTATGATGAAAAAGCTAATGCAAGAATAGTTCTCTCTGATTATATTCAGACTTATTTAGAGAAAGATTTACGTGACTGGTCTAGAATTCAAGATTTAAATCTCTTTAGAAAATTTATCAAAATGTGTGCTGCTAGGATAGGACAGGTTTTGAACACTAAAAATATAGCAGATGATCTCGGTGTCTCGCATGTAACCATTAAAAAATGGATTAATCTTTTAGAACTCAGCTTTATTGTATATTTACTCCCACCTTTCTCTGCGAATATAAATAAACAGCTTGTTAAGTCACCGAAGTTATATTTTTATGATGTTGGTCTTGCTAGCCAGCTTTTAGGCATAGAAAGACCAGAACAGTTAGTGACTCATAGCATGCGTGGAAGCTTATTTGAGAACTTGGTCATAATCGAGTTTTTAAAGTATAGGTTTAACAGCGGGAAACAAGCAAATTTATATTTTTATAAGGATAAATCAAAAGAGGTAGATTTAATTTATAAAAATGCTGAAGAGCTTTCTGCTATTGAGATTAAATCTAGTAATCGGATTAAAGATGAGTATTTTAATGCACTTGATTATTTTGAAAAACTCTTTCCTCGAGAAGTCTCTAGTCGAAAATATCTAGCTTATGCTGGTGATAAAGCACAGGATCGCAGCCGAGCCTGCATCGCGAACTATTATGAAATCGTTGATCGTGTCAATAAAGCCTAAAATTCAAACCAAGATATTTTTCTTTAACTTCATCATCCCTAGCGATTTCTTCTGAATTACCTTCTTTAATAATTTCGCCGTTATAAATTATGTAAGCTCTGTCGGTAATGTTTAAAGTCGCATTAGGATTATGATCTGTAATGAGAAGTCCGATGTTTTTTTGTTTACAGAGATCATGAATAATCGCCTGAATATCGAGAATAGCCACTGGATCTATACCTGTAAAAGGTTCATCTAATAATATAAATTTAGGATCAAGAGCTAAAGCTCTCGCTATCTCTAATCGGCGTCTTTCGCCGCCAGAAAGGCTTATAGCAAGAGACTCTCTGAGATGATAAATCCCGAACTCATCTAATAAATATTTTGATTTTTCAGTAATCTCTCTATCGCTTAAATTCATTAATTCTAAGACTAATCTAAGATTATCTGAGACACTAAGCTGCCTAAAAGCACTGGGTTCTTGAGTTAAGTATGAAATGCCGAGTCTAGCCCTTTCATGAATTTTTAATTTAGTTATGTCGTGATCGGCTAATAATATCGAGCCGCCATCAGGCTTTACTAAGCCTACCGCGATATCAAAACAGGTAGTTTTACCAGCTCCATTTGGGCCTAGCAGTGCGACAGCTTCACCCTGCTTAACGAAAAAACTCACCGAGTTTACAACCCTACGCAGGTTATATGACTTGATGAGCTTATTTGCAGATAGAACTGTGGATAATATAAGAAAAACCTTAGTTTAATAAGATCTAGGGAAAGATGGTCTCTCTCTTTCTTTCTCTTTATCTTTCGTTGGAGTCGCAACGCGTGGTTTATGACTTAATGTGAGCTTTCTTTTCGTTTCCGCTTTTTTACGCTTTTTCATCTGACCTTTATTCTCGTGATGCTGGCGTTTTTTAACTTCAAGGATAATACCTGCTTTAATAACCTCTCTCTTGAAGCGTCTTAGAGCAGCTTCGATAGATTCTCCCTCATGTATTTTTACTTCAGCCAAATTTACTCCTTAAATATTATTTGGAAACGACAAAATGCAATTGTAGCACTTCACAATTATTTTTTCTAGATTTGTAAGACTTATAAGCACCGCTTCCAGTTTTAGGGTAATAAGCCTACTCGCCATTATTCCCACTTGGGTTTAAAATAGGTTAAGGCTATGTTGATAGAAAAATCAGTTTTACTAGATGAGATTAATTTGAGTTCATCGAATCAAAGATATAAGTTTTATTCTTTAAGAAAAATAGAAGAGTTAACTCAGAAGAATTTAGCTTCTCTCCCGTTTAGCTTAAAAATAATTCTAGAGTCGATGCTGCGTAATTTAGATGAAAAGAAAGTTCGTACTGTGGATATTCAGGCTCTTTTAGATTATGATCCTAAAAATGTTATAGCAAATGAAGTGCCATTTAGTCCTGCTAGAGTGGTTTTACAGGATTTTACGGGTGTTCCCCTGTTCGTAGATTTAGCAGCCATGCGTGATGCTGCTAAAAACGTCGGGCTAGATCCACAGAAAATAAATCCCTTAGTACCATTAGATTTAGTTATAGACCACTCCATACAGGTAGATTCTTTTGGTACGGATGCTGCATTAGAGCAGAATCAAAATTTAGAGTTTGATAGAAATTATGATAGGTTTCAGTTTTTAAAGTGGGCACAGAAAGCTTTTAATCAGACTCGCATAGTTCCTCCGGGTTTTGGTATTATCCATCAGGTAAATATGGAGTATTTAGCAAAAGTCGTTTTAGAAAAGGATAATGAGCTGTTCTTTGATACTCTTGTTGGTACTGATTCGCATACGACGATGATCGGTGGACTTGGGATATTCGGTTTCGGGGTAGGGGGCTTAGAAGCTGAAGCTGCTATGCTCGGACAGCCAGTCACTATGCCAGCTCCAGAGGTAGTGGGTATTAAGCTTAAAGGCAGTCTTTCCCCAGTAGTCACTGCGACTGATTTAGCTCTTTATGTGACAGAGTTTTTAAGAAAAATCGGCGTGATCGGAAAATTAGTAGAGTTCTATGGTGATGGCTGTAAGAGTTTAACTCTAGAAGAAAGAGCGACAGTTTCTAATATGGCTCCAGAATATGGTGCTACTGTAGGTCTTTTCCCTGTTGATGAAGAGGTGCTTAATTACTTAAGTAGAACTGGCAGATCAGCAGAAGATATAGAGAAGGTGGAGAAATACTTTAAAGCTCAGGGAGTCTGGGGTACTGAGCGTAATGAAGCTTCATTTACGACGCTTTATGAAATTAATTTAGATGAGATACAGGCTAGTGTCGCAGGACCAAGAAGACCTCAGGATAGAATAAATTTTTCTGAATTAAAATCTCAGTTCGCTAAAGCAATAGCAAGACCTACTGATGAACATGGCTTTGGTTTAAAAGAGGCTAATCCAGCTGATCACGGGGATATATTAATCGCTGCTATAACTAGCTGTACTAATACTAGTAACCCTGCGGTTATAATCGCAGCGGGGCTTGTAGCTCAAAAAGCTATCGCTAAAGGACTTAAGGTTAATGCTAAGGTGAAAACCAGTTTAGCACCTGGTTCTCAGGCGGTAAGAGAGTATTTAGAAAAGGCTGATTTACTTGCTCCTTTAGAGCAGCTTGGCTTTAATATCGTAGGTTATGGCTGTACTACTTGTATCGGTAATTCTGGTCCATTAAGCTCTGCTGCCATGGAAGCTGTGAATGCTAGTCCAGATAAGGTCTTTGCTAGCGTGCTTTCAGGTAACCGTAATTTCGATGGTAGAATTAGCCCGCAGATTAAAGCTAATTTTTTAATGTCACCCCCTTTAGTCGTGGCTATGGCATTAAGAGGAAATGTAAACTTCGATCCAGAAAATGATTTTATTCAGGCAGATATTAAGTTAAAGGATATCTGGCCAACTAAAGATGAAGTGAAAGCCATTATCGAAAAGGTTATGAGTCCAGATATATATAAAGATATCTACTCTAAAGTTTCAGAGGGAACTGCTCTCTGGAATTCTATTAATGCAGATATTAGCTCACAGTATGAGTGGGATGATAAGAATACCTATATTCAGAATCCACCTTTCTTTGAAGAGTTCGGTGTGAATGCACCTTCGATTAAGCCTATAGAGAAAGCTAGAGTCCTACTGAGTTTAGGTGACTCTATTACGACGGATCATATATCCCCAGCTGGTTCTATTGCGAAAGATTCTTCTGCAGCTAAATATTTAAATGCTGAAGGCGTGGCGAATATCGACTTTAATAGCTACGGCTCTAGGCGAGGTAATGATAGAGTCATGACTAGAGGTACTTTTGCGAATATTAGACTCGCTAATTTACTGGTGCCGAATAGCTCAGGACCAGTGACTAAGCATTTCTCTGATGCTGTAGATTTTGAATCAGCACCTCAGTTATCAGTCTTTGATGCTTCATTAAAGTATAAAGAGACTGGCACGCCTTGTTTGGTTTTTGCTGGTAAGTTATTCGGTAATGGAAGTTCTAGAGACTGGGCTGCTAAAGGGCAGATGCTTTTAGGAGTAAAAGCCGTTATCGCTGAGTCTTTCGAGAGAATTCATAGAAGTAATTTAATCGGCATGGGAATTCTGCCGATAGAGGTTACAGGTAAAGTCCTGAAAGATAATGGCTTAGATGGTTCTGAAGAGTTTAGCATAGAAGGTCTGAATGATAATATAGTGCCTAGCCAAGAGATTAAGATTTTAGCGAAAAAGAAATCTGGTGAGACTACTGTTATCACAGCGAAGATACTACTACAGACACCGATTGAGATAGAGTATTATAGACACGGTGGGATTCTACAGTTTACTCTAAGGCAATTAATTAGAGAAAATTCCGCTCAGGTTGTATAATTCAGATCATGTTGAATCGTTATTTCTGCCTGTTTAGCTTAGCTTTCTTGCTTAGCTCTCTTGCAGTGAACCAAGTACTCGCGATAAAAGATTATAGTGAGCTTTCAGCTATTAAGATAGATGATTCTGCTTCTGCTGATGATAGCTCTTTAGATAAGGAATTATCACTTCTAGAGGCGAAGCGTGCTGAGCTTAAGAAAAATGAACAGAGTGCTTTTCAGTTTATTAATGCTAGTACTGAAGAACAACATGTAGATTTAGCTACTGATGAATTTTTTACCCATAGTGAAAAAGAGCAGCTTCTAGAGTTATGGCGAGCAACTTTGCTCAGAAATAGAAGTATTCAATTTATTCTCAAATCCTTAGCAGCTGATCCGAAGAGTGTTACTGCGAAAAATAATATTATGCAAGCACTTACTAGGGCGATGTTCGTGCCATTCTATGCAGTTTCAGCAGTGGCTGATAATACTTTAATTACAGGTGGATCTCTTCTTGGGGCGAGGGTTATCGGCGATGTAGTCGATAAGAGTGATAAAGAGAGAGCTGTAGATCAGCAGATTACTAGAACTGATATGGTGGTAATGTTTATGTTGGTAGATGAAGTCGCAGAAAGGCTTAGACAGTCTTATTATCAGTATAAGGATACGAGAATTAAGCGTGCTTTCTTAGATGAGGATCTGCAAGCCTCTGGCTATGATCTTGCTGAAGCGTTGGATGCCGCTCCAGAAAATGGTATGAGCGAGCAGGTTTTTTTAGCTAGGATGATTAATAATGAACTGCAAAGGCAAGTCCGCCTCTTAGATTTAGATTATAGGTCTAGTAGAAGAATGCTGATTGAGCTTGCTGGACAGCAAGCTGTAGCCAATATAGATCCGATGATAGATGTGGAGATTCGTGAGATATATAATCTTTAAAATCAATGATTTGAGGTATTTTTTGTGAAATTTTAGTAATATTATATTATCTTGAGCTCTGTTGTTGTTAATTCCAATAATAAACCTTGGACACTGGGAAAATATCTAGCTGGATTGCGTTATGAGTATTTTAAATTAGGTAAGCGAAATCCTGAATTTGAGCAAGATGTAAGAGAAGCTTTGCCTGGCATAACGCGTGGGGACTTAGGGCGATTGCGACAGGAATTAAGGGAGATGAGCAGGTCTCTAGGAATACCAGGAATTGAAGCTGAGGATCAGATTAGTTTGCGAGAGCTTCATCATCGATTCTCTCATATCAAGCCTTACTTGCGGAGAGGAGGGGCGATGCTTGATCCGGAAATATCCGAAAGAGTAAAAAAATTTTGTAACTCGAATTCTCTTCCTCTTTTAGGTTATCATGGTGGTGAAGTTCATGATTATGGTCATCTCCTAACGGGTTTTAAACCTTCTAAGCGAGGAGAAGCTCAGCAGGTTATTTTTGATATGTACTTCCAGCATATGCTCAGAGGTTTTATGGTAAACGACACTTTGGCTCTTTCTCTTCAGTCAAATTTCAAGCTTGCAAGGCTTGCTTCTCATTATATGTCATTAACTCATGATTCTAATACGCTGGCAGAAATGTGTAATGCCATAAATATCTCAAGTGAACTTCCCAGCTTGCCTAAATCAACTATTGATAAATTGTATAAAGAATACGAACACACACATAAATTATACGAACAGGTGGTTAAAGTATTGTTTAATAAATGGACTTTCCCAAAGGGGTATGATATGAAGCTTGTTGATCAATCACTTCAAAATATTCAAAGCTTTTTAAAGCGTAAAGAGTTCTTATCAAGCTCTGGGGAATTTCATCTGTTCACCTTGGAGGAACATTGGCTGAAGGATGAGGAGGTCGAAGATATCACTAATTATGCTCAGTTCTGTGCTTTAAAATGTATGGGGCATTTGTCAGCTTTAAGTCCAGAAGAAAAAAATAAAACTATTCAGCAGGTTATGGATGAGAATGGTTATTTTAATATGGAATTATTAGAAAGGTCTACTGGATTGGGAACAGATAAAGAACTGAAATTACCAACATATGAAGAATGGCGTAAGATGCTTTGTGATAAGCCAGAGATAAACTATAATGAGCTAATCACAAAAGCTACTCAGTCTATAAAAGCCAGGAGATAATTTTCTAAGAACCTCTCACGAACTTCACATTCTGCTCGGTATTTTTAAGTAAATGCTGAAGCTCTAGTCCATTATTACTTAATTTAAAATATTCAGCGAAAGTTGAAGTCGTCGTAACTACGTTACTATTACCTTCTTTTTTTCTCTTTATTAGATTTAACTGTTCTAACTCTTTTAAATGCTCATAGACATTAGAACCGCGTAATTCCATAAGATCTTTCTGATATATAGGTTCTTTTAGGGCTATAGTCGAAAGCGTTCTCAGGCATGAGGTTTTGAGTTCAAAGTTTAAAATTTCATCACTAAGATCTGAATATTCATCCTTTACTCGCATAATATAACCCTTAGTCGTATCTATGGCAAGAGCAGTATCTTTAGTCTCATATTCAGATAAAAGCTGACTGATAGCTGATCTTACAAGATTAGTATCCGTGCCTATACGCTCTGCGATTGCTTTTGAGGAGACTGGTTCGGTAGTTAGGAATAAAATCGCTTCTACCTTGTTACGAAGGTCTGAGGTATTTTTAATTTCCGCTGCTTCGTTAATAAGGGGTTCATCTTTCAGGTTCATATAGCCACAGCTCCCCATAAAAATCCTGTTGGATAATTTTAACGTTATTTTCATGTGCAAGGAAAAGCACTACTAGAAAGGCATTAGACCACGACTGCAAAAAACCACAAAGCCTAGAGAACTTAATACCATTACCATTTAGAAGATATTCTTTTAGATAGACTTTACTTTTATTTATAGCTTCCTCGATATTCTCTGCATGAGTGAGTTCTAGCATATCATCTGACTCTATCTCTGGCTCTATAAAAATATCCATATCCATGAATTGACTTAAGTCGAAGCTTCTTCTTTTTCTTTTCTCATCTTCTTCCTGAGCATCTTTCAGAGCTAAAAGCAGATCTTCTAACTTTATGGGGCGGTAGCGAGTCTTTTTACTTATATTTTTACGCACTATCGCTGTATCTAAGACTCCGAGCTGAATTTCCTGTAAATTAAAATCCATGAGTTCTTGTTCTAGAAGGTAGTTTTCATCATCTTCTCTGCCAATATTCAGTGCTGAAGCAGCTTGCATCGAAAGAACATCACTTTTCATTCTAAGTAAAGTAGAGGCGAAGAATATAGCTTTGCCAGCTTCTTTTAAATTATTAGTGATGGAGCTTTGGATACGACTGAGGTATTTTTCTGTAACTATTTCTAGATCTACATCCCACGGATCTATTTCACCATTCTGAGCCATTTCTACTAAGATTTCTAGGCTTGGCTCCTCTGCACTTAACTCCTTGAGCTTTCCAAGCGAATCTTGCTGAGTCCCATATTCTTTACTAGTCTCTATGCTACTAATTCTTTTTCCTCTTTTTGGATATTTTGCATGCCGATTACAGTGCTAAAGCCTTTTTTGTTAAGTGAAACACCGATGGCTCTATCTGATTTTTCTAACATTGGGCGTCTGTGGCTGACTACTAAGAACTGAGTGTCTTTAGCGTTGCTTTGGATTTTTTCAGCAAGTCTATCTACGTTTACTCCATCTAGAGCTGAGTCTACTTCGTCGAAAGCATAGAATGGTGCTGGATTGCACTGCTGGAGAGCGAATAGAAAGCTTAAAGCTGTAAGGGATTTTTCCCCACCACTCATGGCTTCTAGTCTCTGCATCTTTTTACCTCTAGGTTGCGCTTTAATAATTAGACCGCCATTGAAAATTTCTTCTGGATCTTCAAGAATAAGCTGCCCTTGCCCGAAGGAGAGATTCGCGAAAATATCCATAAAGTAACCATTAATTTCTTCGAAGTTCGCTTTAAAGGCTGTTAGCTTCTGCTCTTTATAGCTATCCGCTTTATTGATGAGCATAGTGCGCTCTTCAGCTAGTGAGTGCTGTTTATTCTCGATTTCAGTTTCACGGCTTTTAACTTCTTCATATTCTTCTATAGCCCTCATATTGATTGGCTCCATCGCTGTCATGTCTCTTTCGATTTTATTTAACTGTTTCTGCAAAGCCTGTAAATCTTCTTCACTAAGCTCTTCCGGGATATTCTCTTCTGTCTGTGAATCCATTTGAGCTTGCCACTCTGTTTCTAGTTGCTCAAGGTGAAGTTTAATTTCGGTAGATTTTTTACGGGATTCTACTAATTTAATTGCTGTAGATTCTATTAAACTAGTTATTTCACCTTTTCTTTGAGTAAGTCTAAGTAGCTCATCTGAAAAGACTTTACGTTGTTCGCTTAAATCAGCGATGCTTAATTTTATGCTATCTATTTCACTCTGGATAACAGATATTTCTTTAAAGAGTTTTTCCTTATTTGCTTGGTGAACAGGTACTCCTGCTTTTAGCTTTTCTAGTTCAGTATTAGCTGTTTCCAGTCTGAGGCTAGATTTAAGGATATTTTCTTCATTATATTTCTGCTCTATCTCTAAGCGGCTCTCTTCATTAATAAGATTACTAAGCATGGTCTGGTAACGCTTAATCTCGATTTCTACTTCTCTCGACTCTTCCATTAAAGCTCCAAGACCAGTGTCTTTTAAAACGTCCGCTATCTCCTCCATGCTCTTATTGAGTAATTCGATTTTAGTTTCTTCGCTGCTGATAGATTTATCTATGGTTTCTATCTTTAGTTCTATCTCATTGAGTTCTGTAGCGAATTTGGTGAGGCTGGCTTTTTCTTTTTCATAGCGATTTCTATTATTTTCTAATTGAACCGAATGTATATTTGAACTTGCTGATTTTTCGCTGAAATCGGCTCTGAGAGACTCTACTTTTAAACGAGCTTCTTCTATCTGTTTTTCAAGCTCTTTATGTTCCTGTCCTAACTGTGTAATGAAGTTCTGTAAATCAATGCGAGAATTTTCTAGTTTTTGTTTTTCGTGAGCACTATTCGCACCAAAGTGTACACTACTTTTTAAAGCTGAGCCGCCAGACATAGCTCCACTTCGCTCGACGATATCACCGTCTAAGGTAACCATGCGATATCTACCGATGAGTTTTCGTGCGATTTCTATATTCTTGACTACTAAAGTATTTGAGAAGGCATAGGCGAAGGCATCTTTATATTCAGCTTTAAAACTTACTAGATTTATCGCCCAGTTAATAATCCCTGGCATGGTCGGTGTCGGTAAATCCTGAGCGGCACTGAGTTTATTTAGAGGTAAGAAAGTAGCTCTGCCAAGGTTATTCTGCCTAAGGAAATTTATACAGTCTTGCCCGACATAGTCGTCGTCTACAACTACGCTTCGGAGCCTAGCTCCGGCAGAAGTTTCTAGTGCCATTTTATATTCATCTTCCACTACGCCTAGTTGGGCTAATGTTCCATGAACACCATCTATATTTAACACTGCTTCTACCGCTTTACCATAGCCTGCGGCGTTCGCTGCAAGCTCTTGACCTTCGATTTGGTTTAACTGTTTTTCTATTTTCTTTAATTTATCTTGCTGCTTATAGATTTCTTCTTGCGTGTCACGTTGCTCGTCTTTTAAAGCTTGTATACTGCGGCTTTGAAAGGCTATTTGCTCTTTCAGTGCATCTAAATTTAGGTTGCTTGAACCAGTTTGTGAGCTTTCTATATTTTGAATTTCGTTTAAAGCTTTAGCAGCCTCTTCTTTATGAAATTCTATTCTCTCGGTATGTGATTTTTTTTGCTCTTCTAATCTTGCTTTTTCCTGATCTAATTTACTTTTTTCTTCTTTAATCTCACTGATTTTATTCTGCACATCAGCTAAACTCTTGTTGCTGACATCGTTATTTAAACTTATATTTTTTATTTCATTTTGAATTTTTTCGTAATTTTTTTGTTCAGTTTCTATATTTGTTTCTATATTTTGTTTTTCACTCTTAAATTCCTCCGCTTTAAAAGTGAAATCTTTAATTTTATCTTTTAAAGACTTAATCTCGCGAGTGATGTTTTTAGTTTCAGTTTCGTAGTCATTGATTTGTTTTTCTAAAAACTCTAGAGTACTTTCTTCACGAGTAAGAGTACTTTGCAATTGTTCCTTTTTCTCACCTAATTCTCTTTGCTTGCCTTCACCTAATCTTTCTATTTCTTGGTTTAAAGTCTGTAAATCTTCTTGGTTGTTCTGTATTTTAAGATTAACTTCGATATTTTCATCTCGCAGAGAGACTTTCTGTAAATCTAAATCATTAATTAAGCTTAGAGAGTCTAGATACTGTTTTTCTACTTGTTTTTTACGTATCCCTAAAAATTTTCTTTCCAAGTCTGCTCTTTGTTTTTTGAGTTCGGCATATTTAACAGCTTGGTCTCTGTCTTTACGAAGCTGTTCTAGTCTGGATTTTAGTTCAGTAAGTATAATCTCTTGGCTTTCTATTCTTTCGTAGACTATGGCTAATTCTTTAGCAGACATTTCTATCTTCCTGTCGAATTCAGCGACACCAGCTATTTCGTCAATGATTTTTCTTCTATCTACCGGAGACATGCTGATAATTGAAGCTACATCACCCTGCATAACTACATTAAAGCCTTTAGGGCTAATATTAAAATCTGCAAGCTTGTCATGGATTTGAGTTAAAGTAGCTGGACTGTCATTGAGGGAGTATTTACTGTCGTAAGTATCACCTTTGACTCGAATCCGTCTCTGTATAATGATTTCAACACCACTATTCTCATCTTTAAAAGTCACTCTTACAGAACATTCTTTTTTACCACTTATATTATTCAGCAGGTCGCTAAGCTTCTCTGCACGCATATTACGCGTAGTCGTTAAACCAAGGGCGAACATTAAAGAATCTATAACATTGGATTTCCCTGAGCCGTTAGGACCTGAGACGGTGGTGAAACCATCTAAGATAGGAAGAACTGTTTTTTCCCCAAAACTTTTAAAATTATCAAGCTCTATTTCTTTGATTCGCATTAAGCACTATTATGTTAATGGTAACGATTTATCTATTATATATTGATAAGTCTATATGGGCTAGCCCTTTTTTGCCTCTATCTTACTTATCCCTTATACTATTGATATATCCTAATTAATAAGCAGGGTTCTAGATTAGTTTAAGGACTGCTTATAAACGTGCAAGTTCAAGTCTAGTGAGGAGATCATTTTCTGCAAAGAGTACTTAAAGCTGAAGAAATAAAAAATATAGACGAAGTCGCTGTCGCTGAGCAGGGAATCTTCTATATGCAGAGAGCTGCTCAGGGGCTTTTTAAGTTGATAGTTGGGCTGATCGAAAAAAATCATCAGAATTTTCTTTTAAGTTTTCCGAGAATAACAGTTTTTGCAGGTAAGGGAAATAATGGCGGAGATGGTATTCTGCTTGCAGCAGAGTTACTAAAGCACGATTATAAAGTGAAATGCTATTCTACTGCTCACCCTAGCGAGTATCAAGGTGAATCAGCTCTTGCTTACCAGCTTTTCTTGCAGGCTGGTGGAAAGCTTGATGTGATTCATAATGACGCAGATGTATTATCTGTAAAACATTTTCTTTTAAAGCAGGTAAATGGTATTTGGGTTGATGCATTGCTTGGAATTGGCTCTAGGGGTGCGGCTCACGGCATTTGTGCAAAGTTAATTGAGGTTATAAATTCTACTAAAGTGCAGAGTAAATCACTCTGTGTGTCTGTTGATATCCCATCTGGAATTGATGTTGATAGTGGTGAAATGTTTGAACCTTCTATTAATGCTGATTATACGGTGCAGATGGGCTTCTCTAAAATATCTTCACTGTTTTATCCTGCGAAAACCAAGTATGGGCAGATAGTTTTTCAAGAATTAAAGTATCCTGTAGATTTGATTTCCCGCTCATCTTCTGTAAGGATTTTTTCAGTAGATCTTTCTATGGTTAAATCTCTTATTCCAGAAAGGAAAATAACTGGTTCTAAATTTGATCACGGCGTTGGGATGCTTTTAGCTGGTTCCTATGGTATGAGTGGAGCTGCGATGCTTTCTGGGAGTGCTGCTATGCGTTCGGGGCTTGGTTTACTGCATGTTTTTAGCTATGAAGCTGTTTTACCAGTAATCGCAGCTAATCTCTGGGATGCTGTTTTGCACCCGATTATAGAGAATGCGAAAGCTAATATTGATTATATAAAAGATTTTCTTGTATCTCGGAAGATAGATGCTTTAGCCTTAGGTCCTGGTTTGTCGACGAATGCTAAAAGTATTAGTCTTGTGAAGAATATTCTTGAATTGATGACTATGATTGACTCTAAACCATTAATTTTAGACGCTGATGCGATTAATGCTTTTGTGGGTTCTGCTGATCTTCTAAAAGCTTATTCTGGTGAGCTTTTGATAACGCCGCATGCTAAAGAATTTTCTAGATTATTTCAAGAAGATATTTCAGAATATGCTCCTTATGATAAGGCTAAATTTTTGAGTGAAACGGCTAAAAAGTATTCCTTGAATATACTCTATAAAGGAGCTCCTACTTACGTTGCTCGCAGTAGTGGTGAGGTATACATAGTTCCGACAGGATGTTCAGCCCTTGCTAAAGCTGGTTCTGGTGACGTTTTAACCGGTTTGATTCTTTCTTTTACGGTTCAAGGATTAGAACTGTATCAGGCAGCAATTCTTGCTGCTTATGTTCATAATCTCATGGGTTTACTAGCCGCAGAAAAGGATTCGGAGTATTCAGTTTTAGCTAGTGATTTGATTAAATACATTGGTATGGCGATAGAAATTTTAAAACAGGATGATATGAGAAATTCTTTGTGATAAGCCATCTATATATTCCTTAAAATAAATCATTTTTAATTTAAAAAGATATTTACAAAAAAGACAATCATGCTACACTTACAAGCATAAGAGGGTGGATCCCTGAATTTCTCGAATACTTTACCCAAGTGTATTAGGATCTAGTCTCGAAGGAGATAAACATGGCAAAAGAAAAAAATATCGGAGTTGAACTAAAGGATAAGCAGGCTAAATTGACTGCTTTAGGTACAGCTCTTGGGCAGATAGAAAAGAGTTTTGGTAAGGGAGCCGTAATGAGATTAGGTGATAAGCCTGCGGTTAATTTAGATGTAATCCCTACAGGTACATTAAGCTTAGATTTAGCTTTGGGCGTTTTCGGTATACCAAAGGGGCGTATTATAGAAATATATGGTCCAGAGTCTTCTGGTAAAACTACCCTTGCGATGAGTATCTGTGCGCAAGCTCAGAAATTAGGTGGTGTTGCGGCTATCGTTGATGCGGAGCATGCTTTAGATCCAGTTTATGCTAAAGCTATTGGTGTGAATACTGATGATCTACTTGTAGCTCAGCCAGATACTGGTGAGCAGGCTTTGGAAATTACTGAACAATTAGTGAGATCATCGGCTGTGGATATAGTAGTTATTGACTCTGTCGCAGCATTAGTACCTCGTGCTGAGATCGAAGGTGAAATGGGAGATCAGTTACCCGGGCTCCAAGCTAGGCTTATGTCTCAGGCTTTACGTAAGCTTACGGCTATTTCTGCGAAAACTAATACTACTGTGATTTTCATTAACCAGTTACGTCATAAAATTGGTGTAATGTATGGTTCACCTGAAACTACTACTGGTGGAAATTCTTTGAAATTCTATTCCAGTGTGAGGTTGGATATTCGTAGAATTGAAAGCTTGAAGAAGGATGGAGATTTTTATGGAAACAGGGTTAGAGTGAAAGTTGTGAAAAATAAAGTAGCGCCACCGTTTAAGCAGGCTGAGTTTGACATACTGTTCGGTATCGGTATAGATTCTAATGGCTGTATCTTTGATACAGCGGTAGATATGAATATCGTTAATAAGGCTGGTGCTTGGTATAGTTATAAGGATGATAAGCTAGCTCAAGGTAGAGAGAATTCCATAGAATTCTTGAAAGCTAATCCACTATTGTTAAAAGAAATAGGTGATAGAGTCCAAAACGAAATTAGCCTTATGAGTAAAGAGGTTAAGGCTACTAGATCTTTTGATGATGAAGGTGTTGAGGCTGGAATGCCTGTTGAAGATGATGAATTATTAGTTTAATTCTTGATTCAGTAAATAATAGAAAACGATTATGGGATCTATGCTTCTAGCTTCAAAGTATAGATTCCATAATTTATTTTTTTGCATTACTAAAACATAGAAAAGGGACTTGTGTCCTATCCTTTTAAAAGTATCGATTCACGACCTTCGGTATAGAATGGTAAAAAAATGACGATTCTATAGTGTGTGATAGTATTGGTTTATGACTGTTGTAAGAGAAGTTCTTTCTTTTTTGATTGAAAATTTAGCTGAGCGAGAGGTTTTAATACTTCTTGGAGCAAGGCAGGTTGGTAAAACTTTTTTAATGAGAGAGTTAGAGAATTTTCTTCGTTTAAAGAAAAAAAAAGTTAAATTTTTTGATTTAGAGTTGCCAGATCATAGTCGATTATTTGATCGTGATAAATCTGAACTATATAGTTTTTTAACGGATGATTGTGATTATCTATTTATAGACGAGTTTCAGTATTTTGAAAATGCTTCTAAATTGTTTAAAGCTATTTATGATGATCGGCGTATTGATGTTAAGGTCATAGCTTCAGGCTCTTCTAGTTTAGATATGCATAGGCACCTCAAGGAAAGCTTGACTGGCAGAAAAATAGAAAAAATTATTAGACCTTTATCATTTATTGAATATAGTCAGCAATTCAATGATTTTGAAGATTATTTAGTTTATGGTGGTTATCCTGGATTATTAGCTAAGTCTAAAGCCGCTGAGAAAAGAGATTTACTTAAGCAGATTTTACAAACTTATGTGATGAAAGATATTAAGGGCTTAGTTAAGGAGGAGAACATCTCTGCTTTCAATAATCTTTTATATCATTTAGCACAAGCTCAAAAACAAGTTTTACCAACAGCAACATTAGCAAATGAACTCAGAGTGACTGAAATGACTGTCGAGCATTATATTAGTATTTTAGAACAGACTTATATCATTTATAGGATTCCTAGTTTTTCTCAAAATCTAAGTAATGAACTTAAAAAATCGAAAAAATATTATTTTTATGATAACGGTATACGAAATGCCGTCATAAATAATTTTATGAGGATCAAGAATCGCGAGGACAAATCATCTCTATACGAGGCTTATGTTTGTCACTTTTTAAAGAATCGCCTTCCTTCAAATGGAGAATTGAGATTCTGGCGTACTAAAACCGGTGATGAAATTGATTTCATTCTTTTAATTAATCAGGAGCCCACAATCTTTGAAGTTAAATCAAAACTCAATTCACTAGAGATCCCAAAGTCAATTAAAACTTTTATAAAAAATTATCCAAAATTAAAGAAAGCTTTTATTCTTAATGAAAATCTTGAAGGAGAAGCTTATCATTTGGGTTTCAAGGTGAGCTTTATAAAATTAAAGCATCTAGAGCATGATCCTGAAATTTTAGAAATTTTTGAAGATGAGTTTTAAAGAAATTTTAAAGAGCTTATTCTTGATTCAGTAAAGAATAGAAAACGATTATGGGATCTATGCTTCTAGCTTCAAAGTATAGATTCCATAATTTTGCAAAGCGGGTTTCAAAATGTAAATGTGGAGCTGTTGATAGACCACTGCTACCTGCTTTGCAGAGTGGGGAATTTTTTAAAATGATCTGACCTGCTTTATAATCAAGGGTTTCATTTAGATGAGCACAGAGAATATATAGGCTTTCGTGATTTTTTTGATTTGATTCAGGAAGTGGTAATTGGAGTTCGCGAGCAGTGCTAGTTTGTAAATTTAAGACTTCGGCGATTAGATAATTACCAAGTTCCTTGTTGAAATTGCTTTGGCAGATTTTTAAGTCTATTGGTGCGTATATAGTTTGCTCGCGAAGAGCGTTATAGTCAATACCATGATGAAATTTGGTTTCACCTGTTACTGGATGCCTACCTCGCATGCCATAGGCAGAAGTTAATTTATGATTGCTATCAAAGCCGAAAAGTAACTTAGCAAGCTCAAACTCCGTTTCTTTTCTTTGATGCCCGTCAGGTGTTGATTGACAGAATTCTGTTGGGTAAATTGTTTGAGTGTCAAATCTTAGGTGAGAATTATTCCTTTTCTGTTTTTGCCCACTTCTTTCTTCTATATTGAGAATTGTGAGCTCGTCTTTAATCATTGAAACTGCTTTGGATTCGGCGTTTAAGATCTTAATGTTTTTTGTGGTTTTTAAATATAATCTTTTTCTACTGCCTTCTTCATCTAAAACGTAAGTAGAATAACCTTTATAGATTTCTTTTAAGTGAATTTTAAAATCTTTGATGTAGACTACAGTAGGTGAATTTGATGTTGAGCTTAGTAGCACAAATTCCTTTTCTGTAAAAGGTTCTGTGATCAAATTAATTAATGATTTATGCGGAAAATTTTCTAAGTTTTTTTTATTGAGAAGAAAGTCTCTGGCTTGGAGGTTTTCAGATTGATTATTTGTACGAATATTTATATCAAGATCATCTAGCCTAAATTCAAATTCTCTTTTTCCAGAATCACCTTCACTATTCAGGCTTAGAATTGAAATATTGTTTTTAATTCGCGTGAAAAGCTCTTTGGAATTGTTTTTATAACGCCAAAAGCCAGAGAGAATGGAGAATGGATTTAATAAAGCTAGTTTTTTCTTTAAATCTTTTACTAGCTTGCTTGATTTAAAGACTCCTTGGGGGTTTGTTTCAGTAATATTCTCGGTTTTTGCAACATGAAGTGAAGTTCTGTCAGTAAAAGGTCTTAGAATAAAATGAAATCCATATGAATTTAATCTCTCGTCAGAGAAAGCTTCATTTGGAATATGGGTCTGAGCATTATGATCGCCATCAGCAAGGAGGATTTTTATATTAGAGAAACTTTCACCAATTCTTTCTAGATAATTATTTAATCTGATTTTAATATAATCTGAAATATGTGAAGCTCCTATATCAGTTGTTCTGTAATGCATGATGAGTTTGTTTTTAGCATTGAATATAAAAGCAGATCTGCGTGAATATGAGCCATGAACAGATTCTACATGCTGTAAGCCAAGAAAATAGAGTAGGGATTTTTCTTTTATTTCTTTACGCCAAGCATGTAGCTGAGACTCATCTAATTCACCTTCCCGCTCTAAATACCTTATGGATAAATCATCTTGGCTGATATAGAGTCCATATTTCTTACCAGAATGATTATAGATATTAGATTCAGTATTATTAGTAAAAAAATATTCTTCAGTTAAGCCCTGAAAAGTAACTGAGGTGTTTTTCGTAAAATCATACCAAAGCTCTCCAGAAGCCTCACCTTCAGAAGAATAGTAACTGAGTCCTAGGCAGTAATCATCATCATGAGGGTCTGTATGACTTGGAATTATCAGATTTTTACCTTGCTGGAATTTAAGTAAAATTTCATAGGCTTTTTTAGTTTTAGGTAAGGGAGATAGTTTTAAGGATTTTTCTAACTCTAAGTTTTTTTGATCATTTAATTCAGCGAAAAAAAATATCTGATACTCTTCTGAAATCATTAACTTAGAATTTGGTTTTAAATCCATTAATTCTTCCGTGCAGGTATAAAGAACCTGTCCGTTAAATTCTATCGAGCTTGAGTTTTTTTTAAGATAGCTGAGAAGGGAGTCATAGCCTAGATCTAAGGCTGCTTGATTTAAAGTCTGTATGTATTCTGGTTTATGATCGTAGATCTGATAAGTAAGATGTTTATTTTGCTTTTGGCTAATTAAAACAGTGCCTTTTCCTGAAAGCATAGTTTAAGTTTATATCAAATTTTACGATTCTTACGCCTTAAATTAATAAAGAGTTGCCCATGCCAGATTCTATTACGATTTCACATGCAAAAGAAGTAGTATCTCATCTATCTCAGCTCACTGAAAATCAATACTCATCTATAGTTGCGGCAGCTAATGATACAGAAAAAGAAAAATTAAAGAAGACTGCTATCGGTCCTAGAATGGCTGATTTAGAGCCAGATCAGGTTACTTTAGTCGGTGCTGATGATAAGAAGATTACCCAGCAAGAGTTAGTCGATACTTTTAATAAACAACTTACTAAAAATGGTGGGGCTGAGCTTACTGAAGGTCAGAAGAAATATTTATGGGAAAAGAGTATAGTCGTAATTAAAGATCCGGGAGAAAGTTCTAATCCTGCTAATTCTCCAGCTACTGTTCCTGATTCTTCTCCGGCTGCTCCTCCTACTACTAGACCTGAATCTGTGGCACCTACACCTCCAGCTGTCCCTACACCTCCTGAAGATACAGCAGCTCCGACACTAAGCTCTAGCAGCCCAAGTAATGCTGCTAAAAATATAGCTAGAAATTCTAATATAGATCTTACTTTTAGTGAAAATATCAGATTAGCTGATGCTGCAAAAGTAAAGCTTTTTAAGAAAGATGGTTCTGAAGTGCAAATAGATACATCTGTAGAGGGTGATAAGACTTTGAGAATTAAGCCTAAAGCAGATTTAGAAGCTAGTACAGAATATTATGTGAAGATAGATTCTGCTGCTATAACTGATACTAGTGAAAACAACAATGCTTATGCTGGCATAACTGCAAATACAGGCTTAAGTTTTACTACGGCGGCTAAATCAGTAACTCCTCAAGAACAGCAGGCAGCGGCAGGGACAGCCGCTGCAGAAACAAATAAGCCAGAACCAGCCTCACTAAGTTCTAATGGTTTTAATAAACCAGTCACCAAGCTAAATTTAGATGCTGATGATGCCAAGCAGTCAGCAGGCGAGAAGAAGTTAGGGGAATTAGTAAATCTTAGGTATGGTTTAGATCTGTTAGAGAGTAAAGATGATGTGCATGTGGCCTTATTAGGTGATGAGGAGGACTATGTTAATCGTGTTCTTAAACGTTTGAAAAAATCTCCTGCTCCAGATTCTGAGATAGATAATGGTAGTACTGATGGCGAAACACCATATAGACTTGAAGCCTTTGTTTTAAAACAGGCTATAGAAGAGTACAAGAAAATTGATAAAACACTTGCTGAAAAGGCTGAAACAGCAAGAGATAAAAAAATAAATGCGATGGCGGAAGATGAAAAATCAGCTTTGACTAAAGTCTTTGAAAATTATCAGAAGAAGTTTACTAAATTAAAAGGCGAGGTCTCAGAGGAAAAGCTGAAAAAATATTTAACTGATAATTATGATACTTTGAAGGATTTAGGAATAGATGATTTTCCTGCTGATACAGCAGCCATTAATGGAAAAAATAAAGATGAGTTAATTACTTTATCTGTGGCTGCGAGAAATAAGCTCAATGAAAAGATTTCAGAAGAATTTAAAACTATCACTATTAATGCAGAGGATAAAAAAGCCTTTCTTAAAAAATATACTGATATAGATTTTAGTGATTCAGGAAAGAGTATAGAGTTTATAAAGGGACTCACGGATAAAGAATTGCTTCTTTTCAATCGTTGGGGTTCGAATAATTTTCATTCCAGAGATTTTATTATGAGGGAGTTGTCTCAGCATAAACTGAGTCTAGATAGTTACTTCCAACTTTCTACTTCAAGCTTGTCTGATGATGCAGATTTAATCTCTTTTACGGATAGAGAGAATCTTCTGAAAAAATATGATCCAAAAAATACAGACCTCAGTAAGAAAAAGGAATTTATTCAAGGATTAACGCCAGCGGAGCTTGTTTTATTAAGATCTTCTTTGGGCTTTGTTTCCAAACAATCTCTGCTGCGTGAATTAGATAAGCCAGAGAATAAAGAGAAATCTCTTGGTGATATTTTAAATGCTGATGTTGTATTATCCTACGTAAGCGGGCTCCAATCAAAGCCCCTTAAGGAAATTGAAAAAATCATCAATCGAGCTGAAATAAAAGCAGCCTTGACGAGAAATACAGTTCCTCTTAAGATTGAACAACCATTTAAATACTCACAAAATTCTACTGATGGGAAACTTTATAAATTTGGTGATAGTTATTTAGTAGATTTCGGTGATGGAAAAGCTAAATTTTATAGAAATCAAAATGAGATTCTTGGTTTACCAATGGAGTCAGATCGAAATTATTTCTTAAATTTAGCTGCTCAGAGTGATTTGGGGTATGACACTTCAACGCGCGGCATCTACCCAACTAGTTTATTAAGAGTTGGCGAAAATGCTAGGCGAATTCGTGAAACAGGCACTTATGCAAATGTTTTGAATAATATTTTAGAAAAAATTTATACTTCTGAAGGTAATGCTCCTGCAGATCAGAAAAAGTGGCATAAGCAGATGAAGCAGCATGTAGCTAGAATGTTACTAGCTAAAGATCCTACTGAATTTGATAAGCGTAGGGCTGAGTTTCAAAACCATTTAAATGATACATATAAGGGGATTAGTGGAGGCTGGTTCAATGTAGATGGTTTAAGAAGGACATTCAATCATGCCGATGGTCAAACTGAGCAGATGCTTAGAGATGTTAAAGTTCTTTTGAGCGAAGGGACTCTTGGATCTTAGTTTTCTAATCTCTCCCTAATCCTTTCAGCAAGTATTTTATTAAACCCAGGCAGAGCCTCTATCTGATTTAATGGTGCTGTAAGTATTCTATTTACTGTCCCGAACTTCTCTAATAAAATCTTTTTCTTTTTAGGACCTAAACCTGGAACTGAATCTAAAAGACTCTCCTTAGCCTTTCTAGCACGCAGTTTGCGGTGATATTCTATTGCAAAACGGTGTGCTTCATTCCTGATTTTCTGTATTAAAAAGAGTTCTGGCGATTTTCTATCAAGCACCATCGGTGTTTTGTTCTCTGGAAAAAATATTTCTTCTTCTCTTTTGGCAAGACCGACTATTTGAATATGTGAAAGATTCAGTTCCTTAATAATTTCACACGCTGCGCTTAACTGCCCCTTTCCGCCATCTATGATGATTAGATTTGGGCTTGAATCTAGTCCATTAGATAAAGGCTTATAGCGCCTTTTGACGACTTCTTGCATGGAAGCAAAGTCATTATTCTGATCTATACTAATTTTAAATCTACGATACTGATCCTTAGCGGGAAGCCCATCGATAAAACAAACCATACTCGCTACGACATTAGTTCCCTGTATATGAGATATATCGAAACACTCTATGCGACTTGGAGTGGACTTTAGGTCTAAAGCTTTTTGAAGATTATCTAAGGCGACATTAATGTCTTTAGAGCTGTCTTCAAGCATATCTATTTTCATTTTCCTGAGCGTTAGCCTAGCATTACGCTTAGCAAGTTCTACTTGAGCATATTTATCACCACGCTTAGGAGTATTTATAGTTACTTTAGAACCTTTTCTCTCACTAAGCCACTCCTCTAAAGTATTTGGAGGTGAAATTTCATTTTGGGATTCTTTTGAGACCCCATCTTCTGCTTCTTCTTTTTCGGGGCTAGCTAATTCCTCGCTTAAAAGTATTTCTTTGGGTAAATCACTGTCAGCGACTTGAGTGTAATACTGCATAAAAGCAGATTCGAAAATCTCTTTAGTATCATTCTCATCACCGAAATCGATTTCATGATTTTCACGATTAATTAATTTCCCTTCTCTAATTTTAAATATTTGTAAGCAGGCGAAATCACACTGTTCATCTGGGTCATAGGCGATAGCAAATATATCCTGGCTTAAATCATAATTTACGGAGATGACGTTTTGTACTTCATTAAAGGTTTTTAGAGATTTAATTTGATCCCTTAATTTAGCAGCTTTCTCAAAATTCAGATCATCACTAGCTTTTAGCATTTCTGCTGTAAGTAAAGATTTTAGATCATCGTAATTACCCTTAAGTAGCATTTCGACTTGCTCTAACATATTTCTATATTCTTCTTCTGAAACTAGCTTCTGACAGGGACCTAGGCATTTACCTAAGTCATAATTCAGGCAGGGACGATTTTTAAAAGGAGGAGTGCGTTTTTTTCTTAGAGGAAATAATTCATTTACTAATTCTAGATTTTCGTACATGGCTCCAGAATTAGTATAGGGACCAAAAAACTTATTTTTAGAGTTACGTCTTTTTTTGAATTTTTTTATATCCCTTACTGGAATTAGCCTTGGATAGTCTTCATCATAGGTAATGACTAACCAAGGAAAAGTTTTATTGTCTTTCAGTAAGACGTTATACTGTGGCTGATGTTTGAAGACTAAATTAGATTCTAGTATCAGAGCTTCTTTTTCTGATTTAGTAACTATTGTTTCTATTTTCGTAATTTTAGGAACGAGGAATTTTAATTTATATCTATTCGACCAGTTTGATTCATTCCAGTAAGATTGAACTCTGCTTTTAAGTTTAATTGCTTTACCGATATAGATTATTCGATTAAATCTATCAAAGAACAGATATACACCAGGATCTTGGCTAATATGTTTTATCTGTTGTTCTAACTCTTTCGCTGTGAGCATTTTTTTTCAATACTATCATTAATAAAAAAAATCCCTCGCTTAGCGAGGGATTTTTTAGTTAGTTAGCTCAATCATTTTTAATTCAGTTTTAAAATTATTTGAGTTTTTAAGCTGCACAGAGCTCAAGCTTAATTTTTCTAAAAAGCTTTATTTTTAACTCACTTGCATCTGCTTTAGTATTAGCTCTAGATGCTAGTATATCTTCTTCTGGTTTATTGTTTTCATCATCTGCATCAGTGATGAAAAGTTTTGACCGATTGTTTGTTGAATTCGTCATAATGTTCTCTACTCCCACTTTTTACTTACCCCTAAGGATTTTCACTCACAAAGCTTATATTGGTAAGCTTTGTTATGGCTTGGTTAACAACATTAAAATAATTGAAAAATTATTCAAGCAAGACTCGATAGCTTTACATTAAATTAGTTACTAATTCGTTATAACGATTTAGATTTTCTATTTTAGAACCTTCTAGTAGTAATGCTTGAAAGTAAATAAGCTCACTATAATCTTTAATAAGTTTATCTTCTGGATTGTTTTTGAAGCTGTTATTTAATTTCTCTATAACTTTGTGATTAGGATTTAACTCAAGGATTCTTTTACTTTTTCCTACTTTCTGGTTCGCACTTTGGTAAATTTTCTCTAAATTAGCACCCATCTCGTGTTCATTAACTACTAAACAAGCAAGGGTATTTACTAATCTGTCGGTAAATCTAACTTCGCTGATATTTTCTGTAAGGACATTCTGAATTTTACTAAGCAAATCTTTAAAATCTTCTCTTTTCTTAGCTTGCTCAGCCTTCTCTTCTTCTTTAGCGCCGAGGTCTATATTACCCTTATTGATAGCTTTAAAAGATTTATCTTTAAACTCTGGAGCTGACATAATTACCCACTCGTCAATAGGATCAGTTAAAAACAGAACTTCTATATCCTTAGCTTTAAAAGCTTCTAGATAAGGGGAATTTTCTAATTCCTTTCTATTTTCACCAGTGATAACGTAAATATGTTTACGCACTTCTTCGTCTAGATCAGTTTTAGCATTTAATTTATCAGAATACTCTTCTAATGTTCGGAGTATCCCAGCGCTCTCAGTGCTGCTTTCAAACATCATAAGGTCAAGTAATTTTTCTTTATTACTGTAATCTAGATGCACGCCTTCTTTTAGAACCTTACCTAATTCTTTAAAGAACTTAGAATATTTCTCTTTATCATCATTTTTAAGTTTTTCTAAAGTAGAAAGTATTTTTTTCGTAATGTTTTTCTTGATATTTACTACTTTTTGGTTCTCTTGCAGCATTTCACGAGAAACATTTAAAGGCAGATCGCTAGAATCTACTACGCCTTTAACGAATCTAAGATATTTAGGTAGTAATAAATCACTTTCACTAGTTATAAATACCTTATTAATAAAGAGCTGTAAGCTTTTTACATCTTCCTGCATAAAAAGATCGAAGGGAGCCTTTTCTGGAATAAAGAGTAAAGCCGTAAATTCATTAGTACCCTCAGCGTTAAAGTGGATATGCGTTAAAGGGTCATTAAAGTCATGACTAATATGACGATAAAATTCTTTATAATCTTCTTCGCTAATCTCTGATTTATTTTTAGCCCATAGAGCTTTACGAGAATTCAGTATTTCAAATACAAGCTCGGGCTCGTTATTTAATTTCTCTTCTAAGTCAGCTTTTTCTTGCTCTGCTGAAGACTTCTCCGTTTCATCTTTCGCATCTTTAATTTTATCTTCAATGGATTTTAACTGATACTCGATGCTCTCTTTTTCCGGATTTTCTGTTTTAAGTTTAATCGGATATTCGATAAAATCTGAGTATTTTTTTACGACTGATCTAATCTGATACTCTTTTAAAAATGCTGCCGCTTCATCATCATTTTTTAAATCTAAGACTATAACAGTACCCTGCTTAATAGTATCGAAATAAGGATTGATAAATTCTGCGATATCTTCATCTGTAGCAGCTTTTAAAGTATAAAAGCCATCACCTTTTGATTGCCAAAAATTTACTGCTTCCTCTTTCGCTCTTTTCGATAAAACTGTCACTGTATCAGCGACTATAAAAGCTGAATAGAAGCCAACCCCAAACTGACCGATTAAAGATTCTTTAAAATCCTGATTAGAACCAGATTCTTTAATCGAATTAATAAATTCTTTAGTCCCTGATTTAGCGATAGTTCCAAGATTAGAAGCTAAATCCTCTTCATTCATGCCAACGCCGTTATCACGGATAATTAGTCTTTTTTTATCACTGTCTATTACTAGTTTAATAGCTAGCTCTTCATTAGCCCCGATTAATTCTTTCTCGCTTAGGGCTGCGAATCTTAATTTATCTAAAGCATCTGAGGCATTAGAGATTAGCTCTCTTAAAAAAATGTCTTTATTAGAATATAGAGAATGTATAACTAGATCAAGAACCTGCCTAACTTCTGCTTCAAATGACCTAGTGTTAGAACTATGAGACTCTGCTGTAAATACCATCAATAGTAATTCTACAAACTATTGATGTAGACTTGCAATAGCTTCCTTTTTGTTGGCAAATTTTCTGATCTGAATTTGATTCACCAAAGTTTTATCTATTTTGTTACCTAGTGCTGTTTTTGGCTTAGATTCAGTAATCTTATTTATAGCCGATTTTTCTAAAATAAATTTTAAATCCTTATTCGAAAAAGTCGCAGGTGATATGAAGCTGAGAGTAGTAGGTATTCTCATACGCTTATATCTATCGATAGATTCTTTGATGTTATTTTCTATATAATTCTGAATTCTAGAAGGTATTTCACGAATAGGTTTAATGACTTCAGTTTCGAAATATTCACGTGGCTGTCTGTATAAGAAGTCTTTAATCATGTCAATCGCATCATCGTAGAACTGTTTCAGGCGTTTTAAAGTGAAAAAATCAAGTGTGTTCTGGTAAGTCTTTAAGGTGAATTTCTTTAAATCTTCAAATCTTCCAACTATATCTTCAATAATCGTCTCAACTAAACCTTTTTCAGCTTCGGCTTCTTTTTCTTCTTTGTTCCCTAGTAATTCTCTTTGAGATTCTTCCCAGGCTCTTTTCTCTGCTTCTAGCTTAGCCTTACGCTCTTCTTCATCCTTATCTTTAATTTCTTGAGCTTTTTGATTAATTAAAATTTTATTCTGTTCGATCATCTTAGCTGAAAGTAAATTCAGCATGGCTTGAAGAGTCGCTCCTTCTGCATTCTTTAATGCAAGAGCTAAACTGCTGTTATCTAAACTTATTTCCCCTAGTGAATTAGAGTTTGAGCTTTCTTTTAAAATCTGTAATGCCCTGAGTTTCCTCAGTTTACGTTCTTTTTCGGTAAGTGGTTGGTAGGCCTCTAGAGCTTTTTCTGCGGTACTTGAATTAAATGTCTTTAAAATCTCGTGGTTCGCATGCGAAAGATTCTGGAAGCGAACAGTAATCGCCATTTTAACAATTTATAAGTAAAAATGATTTTTGTAAAGCAGCTCGCGTGAGAAATATAGAATGTTTTTTGATTTGGTATTAGGATTAAAAAATTTATTTTTGAAAATTAAATAATATGATAGCTACTGTGATGTTATTTTGAGTATAGATGCCATTGATCATAGATCCCCCCCCCCGCAATCACTCCACAGTCTGACCTGAAGTCGCAAGGTTATGATACTTTGCAAACAAGATTTTTGAGCGAACTTGGAAAGATTGCTCCTAATTTAACGATATATCAATCTGGTCCTAATCAAACCTGAGTAGACCTTCTCTCTGATGAGTAATTAATTAGCTCTAAGCCACTCCAGTGCTACCAAAGCCACCAGCTAATCTAGTGTTACTTTCTTCTAAAGGCAATTCAGCAATCTCCGTAAAACTAGCTTGATATATAGGTGCAAGAACGCCTTGCGCGATTCTGTCACCGTGATTAATCGTGAAATCCTCTTCGCCATGATTAATCATAAGTATCTGTATCTCACCGCGATAGTCACAGTCTATGGTTCCTGGTGTATTAGTTAAAGAGATGCCGTGCTTGAAAGCAAGTCCAGAGCGCGGGCGTATCTGCAATTCAAAACCTTCTGGTAAGACCATCTGAATTCCAGTAGGGATTTTCGCTCTAGAACCAGTTTTTATGGTTACTGAAGACTGATCCATAAAAAAAGCTCTCAGATCGAAGCCAGCAGAGCCGTTAGTGGCATATTCAGGGATGATAACATCGGGGTGAAGTTTTTTGATTTGAATAGATGGATTAATCATGATCTCTAATTATATCCTAGATGAAATTTGCGACTCTGCAGTGAAACAGCACTAAGCCTGAGTAGAAGCTAATTTTAAGCGAATTTTTTGTAAAGCAATTAATGCTAAATAAGCGAGAAGTAAATCTATTAAGCCAGTTAATATACTTAAGTCTATAAACTTGAAAATATTAAATCTGCCTGTAAGGATAATTAGCATATTCGCTACAAGATGTAATATACCAAAGGCAATTAAAGGCTTAAATAATTTAGATGGATTGCTTAAAGTTTCTTCAAATGATGATCTATAGAGGAAAGCAAAAATAGTAAAAGGGATTAAAGCGATTAGATACATAAAGCCTAGCTGTGTTATATATGAAATTCCAGCACCAAAGGCGAAGACTTGAATGCCAAGAATGCCTAAGATAATGTAAGCGATGGAACCCACGGTAGCGTAGTTCTTAGTGAAGATCTGGCTTACAAGAAATAGCACTAAGAAAATAGGTGAATAATTATAACCAGAAATGCTAAATATTGTCACTGTGGCGAGCATGCTGAGAGCTAAAGTAAATAAAGTGCGGCTGAAATCGTAAAACATTTTATTTTAAAGAAAGCACCTTCAGTATAACTGCTTTTTAATTTTGTTAAAAGGGACAGATGGCAGGGTATGCAGTTTTAAGACTGATAATCAAGCATTTCTAAAGACAGCTTAACTAAATTTTCTGCGGTAAGACCGTAGTGTACTAGTAGGTCTTCAGCTTTCCCAGATTGACCAAAGGAATCATTTATACCTAGTCTTTTAAATTTTAATTTTTCTGAGCAGTTCTCTAGTAGAGCACTAGCTACGCTGTCGCCCAGTCCACCCCATATATTATGCTCTTCTGCGACTATAATATTTCTGGTTTTTAATGCTGAATTAACGATAGTCTCAGTGTCTAAAGGCTTTATGGAAGCGATATTTATGACTTCAATGCTTTTATTATGTTTTTCTTTAAGGATTTTAGCTGCCTCTACTGCTGCGCTAACCATAATCCCACATGCCATTATGCTTAAGTCTTCTCCCTTCTCGATGACATTGGCTTTGCCGATCTGGAAATTATATTTATCATCAAAAAGCACTGGTAACGCGGATCTTCCAAGTCTCACATAGACTGGACCGTTGTAAGCAGTAACTACTTGCATTACTTTTTCTGTTTCTTTAGCATCGGCTGGAACTATAACTACCATACCTGGAATACTTTTCATTAGAGCAATATCTTCAATTATCTGATGGCTAGCACCATCTTCACCAACTGTAAGACCAGCATGTGTAGCGCAAATTTTCACATTTGCGTGATTATGAGCGACTGAATTACGTACTTGCTCCCAAGCTCTGCCAGTAGCGAACATCGCAAAGCTACTCACAAAGGGGATTTTCCCAGCCTTAGCTAATCCAGCTGCCGTGCTAACCATGTTCGCTTCAGCGATACCCATGTTAAAAAATCTTTCAGGAAATTCTTTAGCGAAAAATTTAGTCTGAGTGCTACTAGATAAGTCTGCATCTAAGACGACTATATCTTGATTCGATTTAGCTAATTCTACTAAACTCTTACCGTAAGCTACTCGAGTAGCTATTTTTTCTGTTGATGGTTCTATCGCTGCACCCATAATTATTTAGTCCCTGCTAATTCTACTAAAGCCTTCTCTAGATCAGTATCACTTGGAGCTACTCCATGCCAAGCAACCGCATCTTCCATAAAGGATACACCTTTGCCTTTGATAGTATTTGCGACTATCGCAAATGGTTTATTAGTCTCTTCACTTACTCGGTAAGCTTCTTTTAGAGCATTATCTAATTCTTCAAGATCATGACCATTTATCGTCTTAGTTTCCCAATTAAAAGCACTTAATTTATCCTCTAACGGATCAAGTGCCATAGTGGTTTCTGTGCCACCATCAAGCTGGATACGGTTTCTGTCTATAATCGCAACTAAATTATTAGTTTTATAATGAGCACATGCCATAAAAGCTTCCCAGCACTGTCCTTCCTGTAATTCACCATCACTGAGTATGGCAAAAACCTTACGCTGAGATTTATCAAGCTTCGCTGCTAAAGCAAAGCCAAAGGCGTTAGAAAGACCGTGTCCGAGAGAGCCTGTCGACATCTCAACACCAGGTACTTTTAAGCTGTCTATGTGTCCTTGGAATTTAGAGCCGAGCTGTCTAAAGCTCATAGTATCTGCGATAGGATAAAAGCCAGCTAGGGCTAAAACTGAGTACACTGCTGGTGAAGCGTGTCCTTTGCTGATAACTAAAATATCTCGATTCGGATCATGAGAATTTAGTGGATTATGCTTTAGATGACCACCAAAATATAAAACAGAGAGTATGTCTGCAATAGATAGTGAGCCACCAGGATGACCAGATTTAGCGGCATGTATCATTTTTAAAGAATTAGCTCTTATTTCTAAGGCTTTTTCCTTGACTTGAACGAGATCAGGGAAATTACTAGACATGAAAAATTTTGGTTATTCAGTTACTCCTAAAAGGAATTTTAACAAAATGAGACTGAATTTATCTTTAATTTAAAAATTCTTTAAGGTCCTTAATATCTTTAGCGTAGAGTTTTAATTTTCTTAATGCCTTAGCTTCAAGCTTTTTAACCTGAGCTTTAGGGATTTCTAAAATTTCAGCGAGTTCTTCGTGAGTATATTCTTTGTCTGTGGCGATGCCGTATTTAAGAAATAATACATTCTGTTCAAGCTCACTTAATTCTTCAATAATCGTCTTAAGTTCTTTTCTGAGTAATGTCGCGCTGGTGTGATCATCTGGAGAGGCGAAAGCGTTATTGCTAGCAATAAAGTCAGAGATATCTACCCCTTCTTCACCTTTGACTTTAGTTGACATAGAAACAGTTTTAATCTGTAGATTCTCAATCTCGTCTAATTTTTCTAAGCTGATAGCCATATGTTGAGCTATCTCGGCAGGCTTAGGATCACGGTTTAATGCCTGTCTTAGAGCTACTTTGCTTTTGTTTAGTTTGGAGGCATATTCGATCATGTGAACAGGTATACGAATAGTTCTAGATTTATCTGCAATAGATCTGCTGATGGACTGCCTAATCCACCAAGTGGCGAAAGTACTAAATCTATAGCCTTTTTTATAATCAAATTTAGAGGCGGCTTTCATTAAGCCAAGATTTCCTTCTTGTATCAGATCTAATAACTGATTAGAGTTTCTTGCATAGCGTTTAGCGATACTTACAACTAACCTTAAATTAGCTCTTACTAAAGCCCTTTGGGCTTTATCTGAGGTTTTTTTATCTTCAGACTGAATATCTCTAGCCGTTTCTATTTCTTGATCTGCGGTAATAGTCGGTATTTTCCCAATCTCCCTTAGATATAGATAAACACTGTCATTGACTAATGGTGAACTTTCTTTTGGCTGTTTAAAAATAACCTCTTCGTCAACGTCCAGATCCCTCTGAAATTCACGAGTTTCATCTATATCAGCTTCGCTAGGGCCTATTAATAAGTCTTCATCTTCTGTCATCTAAGATAATTAAATGCCTATCCCTTACTATACAATCCTCTACCCTTATCAGAAACCTGTCAAACGAGCTTTGTTATTATCTCGGTTAATTTCTCTAGTTCTGCTTCATCATTCATCCATGAAAGCGATATGCGGATAGCTCTTCTCGCTATATCCTCGTCTATCTGGCAAGCTCTAAGTACATAAGAACTTTCAATGATCTCAGCCGTATTTTTTTTATTAGAAGTACAGGCAGATCCAGAGCTTACGCAGATACCTTTTAGATCTAGCTGAAGCACTAGTTGCTCACTATTGAATTTTAAATCCATAAAAGATAGATTTAAATTACCACTTAATCTTTTTTCTAAATTTTTAGGGCCATTTAAAATGACAGATTTAAGGTTTTTTATTTTCAGCCATAGTTTTTTTTGTAGTTCTTTAACTTTATTACGTTTTTCTGGATCTAAAGATATTTCAAGAGCTTTAGCGAATGCGATTATTCCATTTACATTTTCTGTTCCAGCTCTGAAACCTCTTTCCTGACCACCACCTGTAATTAGGGCTTTATCTAAAATATGGTCTTGGAGTTTTTCAGCTATATAAATAAAGCCTAATCCTTTGGGTCCGTGTAGTTTATGGGCTGAAGCTGATATTAGGTCTAGCTTATAGTTTTTAACATCTATATCAAGCTTGCCAAGGCTTTGAACACAGTCACTATGGAAAGTAGCTTTATATTTTTCGCATAAATCTCCGATGGCTTTTAAATTTTGTATAGTGCCAATCTCGCTATTAGCATGCATTATAGATACTAAAATCTTTTTAGGAGATCGCTGCAGAACTCCATTTCCTGCGTTAGAATTTTTGGCGAGAATATTTTCTAATTCGTTTAAGGAAATATAACCTTCTTGATCAAGGTTTAACCAAATAATCTCTTGGCGAGAGGCTTTTGCTGCTTCAATTACGCTTGCATGCTCGCTAGGACTAGTAATGATTAGGTCATAATTACAAGCTTTAAAAACAGTATTATTCCCTTCTGTAGCACCACTGAGGAAAAATATTTCATGAGGTTCAGCATTTATGCTGCGTGCAATGAAAGTGCGAGCTTCTTCTATTCTCTTTTTTGCAGATCTGCCGAGTTCATGAATACTGCTGGGATTAGCGAAGCTGTTTTTAAAACTATCAATCAGCACTTCTATAACTTCTGTAGCAAGAGGAGTAGTCGCAGAATTATCGAAATAGATTTTATCCATGAAATCTTGCTTTAAAGCCATTCTTGATCAAAGATAGAGTTATATCTTTATCTAACTTAAATGCCGATTGGATTTTAAATATTTCTTCACTAACAGTAGTATTAGAAACAGTGCGATTATCAGTTGAAGGGCTAATACTGATGCCAGCTTCTAGCATTTTAATTAGACTATGGTTTTCCGCTTTCATTTTGAGTTGAGGTAAGGTCTGTAAATTGCTAGTGAGACATACTTCTATCGTTATATCGTTATCTTTGATTATATTTATTAATTCAGCTGTCTTTTTATCACTGTAGTTATATTCTTTATTAAAAAGATTTACGCCGTGACCGATTCGTTTAGCGTCAGCAAGCTTGATAGCAGAGTATATGCTTTCTGGTCCATCAGCTTCTCCAGCGTGAATGGTTTTATTTAGACCTTTGCTTAGGTCAAAAGCTTTTTGGTGTAGGCTTACGGGAAAGCCATTTTCAGGTCCAGCTAGATCTATATTTTGAATCTCTATGTCACCAGTTTTTTTAATATCAAGTAATTCTTCTATATATTTATAGGAATCTTCTGGACTCCAGTGTCTCATTATGCAAAGTATCTGAGTATAAGTGAAGGCTTTATTTGCAAAAGAGTAGTCTGAGAAAAGCTTCTCTGTTTTAGCCGAACCAGTTATCTGTTCGTTAATTAATCTAGCTGCATGACTCAGACCTTTTTCTACAGCTAGGATAATATCTTTAATCGAAAAGCTATTTTTTTCATTTAATAGTAAAGATGGACAGTAGCGTGGTTCTATGTGATAAACACCATCGAGGAAAGCATCTAACGCGAATTCATAGCTAGCCTGTTCTATATTTTCTAAATCTTGCATGCTTGCACAGAGATAATCAAAGCATTTTAAATATTCAGGCAGATCTTTATAACTATTCTTAAAGACTAGGTCTTTCAAACCTTCTTTGGTATAAGAAGGAAGTTTTATTTTTAGCCTATTTGCAAAATCGATAAGAGATTCTAATCTGACTGAACCGTCGAGATGTACGTGCAAGTCAGTCTTTGGGATTTGTTTAATTTCATCAAGTGTAAAGGGCATAAATTATATGGAATGGTGTCTGAGATGAGATTTGAACTCATACAACCCAAAGGTCACTACCCCCTCAAGATAGCGCGTCTACCGTTCCGCCACTCAGACTAGGCTCAAAATATCTTAGCAAAAAGTTTGTTATCATGTTGGAGGAAGTGATGCGAAACGAAGTTTCCTAAGGATGCGAATATTTTTTATATTAATTTTATTTTCCCTAAGTGCCTGTTCTCTTATTAATAAGAATCGGCAGAATGATTTAGAAGCTAATGCAGAAGCTGAGCTTGAAGAAATTATCTCAGAAGATGAGCCCCTTAGTGCAGAAGAGCTAGATAGATATTTTGCAGATCTGAGTACTCGGTATAAGAAGGTTTATTTAAACAGTTCTCGAAAAGAAGCTCTTAGTAAAGAGTTACACCATGGTGATTTACTCGGCAATTATGCACGTGAAAGATCTATGGTCATGGAGTTAATGTTTAATTTAGCTAATTCTAAAATTCCTTACTGTTTTCATATTTCTAAAGATCTTTCAGACGAGCAGGCGGAGGATATAACCAGAAAATCTCTTAAGTCATTAAAAAAATTAAAAGCTAAAGATTTAGATTTCACACATATGTATTTGGTTAATTATTATGCAGATGCTTATTTATTTTTAGGTGAAAAATCCTATATCTCTCTTGCAGAACAGCTTTATGAAAAATTATTAGAGAGATTGACTAATAGGGAGGGCTTTTTCGTTTTTCATACAGGAGAGTCTTTCCCAGACATGGATGATAATGCTTATGCCTTGCTGACTATAATTAAACTTTATAGAAATACTTTAGACTTAAGATATTTAGAAAAGGCATTGAGATTGGGTGATCAGATCCTAGATAAACTAGAAGGATCTTTCGTGAATACTGATTTAGCTAATTCCATGCTCTATCTCTATAATTATACGGGTGAAAAGTATCTATTGGAGAAGGCTAGGTATTTTGCTGATTTAATTTTAAATGAGCCCGAATCTTTTAGAACATCTGAACATGCAAGGTTTATGAATTTCCTCTACTATTTTTTAGCAGAGCAGAGCTATAAAGACTTTGCGGCTGAGACTTTAGAGAAAATAGTTAAAGAACAGCTTAAGGATAATGAGAAAAATTACTATTCACTTCTGCTACTAAAAGCAGAACTAGCTAGTGAGCCGGTTTTCTTGAAATTAAGCGCAAAAAATTCAAGAGATGCAGATTTTTTAGATTTGCTCAGAACTTTTCTTAAAAAGCCTACTAATTATTATATTTTGGAGCTAAGCTTTGATGAGAATTTAAGAGAACCCGTGCTGAGGGTTTGCGTTGATAAAAAATGTTCAGAAGATTTAAGATCAAAGAAAGCTTTAACTGCTTTTCTGAATTGATTTTTAACCAGCATTAAGATTAACTGATTTTTGAAACTTTTCTAAAGCTCGTGCTAACGGAGGGAATTCTTTATTGATATCATCATGTTTTTCGCTAAATACTCTTGCTGAGTCTCTTGCTGCGATTAATAACTGCTCTTGATCTACTAGTGAACTTAAAAAAGTGTCTCCAATACCAGACTGTTTAACTCCAAGAAAATCTCCAGCACCTCTGATCTGTAAATCATGCTGGGCGACGATAAAGCCATTATTACTTTTAACTAAAATTTCTAAACGCTGGTTAGTCTCTGGATTTTTAGAATTACTAGAAAGCAGGCAGTATGACTGTTTATTACTTCTGCCGACTCTGCCTCTTAACTGATGTAACTGTGCTAAACCAAATCTCTGACAAGACTCAATTAAGATTACTGTGGCATCTGCTACGTCTATCCCTACTTCTATAACGGTGGTAGAAACTAAAATCTGTAAATCCTTTTTGTAGAAGGCTTGCATGGTAGCTTCTTTATCTTCGTCGTTGAGCTTTCCATGCAGAAGACCTATTTTATAGTCTTTAAAAGTAGTCTCTTTAAGCTTTTCATATTCAACGCTTGCGGCTTCTGCAGCAAGCGTTTCTGATTCATCAATTAAAGGGAAAACTATGTATGCTTGATTACCTTTATCTAATTCGGTTTTAATAAGCTTATGGGCTTCTGATTTTTTCTTGGATATTTTAGTAATAATCGGTAGGCGATTAGCAGGGAGCTGATCTATTTCTGACATATCTAAATCTCCATGTAAAGCGAGGGCTAGTGTCCTTGGAATCGGAGTCGCCGTCATAAAGAGCTTTTCGACAAGTACTGTCGATCCAGCTTTATTTTTAGCTTTTAAAGACAATTGTTCACGCTGTTTTACACCAAAGCGATGTTGTTCATCTATTATTACTAAGCCAAGATTCTGAAATTCCACACTATCTTGGATGAGGGCATGCGTGCCGACTACTATGTTAACAGTGCCACCAGCTATTTCTTGTAATACACTACGCCTCTCTTTAGTTCCCTGTCTGCCTATTAATAGAGAAACTTTAATCTTTAAATGAGCGTTGAGTAGATTTATCCATTCTTGAAATTTTTTAAAATGTTGCTTTGCTAATATTTCGGTGGGAACCATAATCGCTGATTGGTATCCATCATCTATCGCTACTAAAATAGCAAGAAACGCTACTACAGTTTTCCCAGCTCCTACATCCCCTTGTATTAACCTATGCATAGGCTCATCGCTAACCATGTCTGGCAGTATCTCTTCGTAAAATACTCGTGCTTGAGCGTCTGTGAGCTGGAAGGGTAAAAGATCTAAGAATTTATCTACTAAGCCACCCGAAAAGCAGTTAAATTGAATACCTTTTGATTTTTTTTTAACCTGTTTCCGAATTAGCATAAACTGTAGCTGAAGCAGAAAGAAATCATTAAAGATAAGTCTATGAGCAGCATTGTTAATTTCTAGTTGTGATTCAGGGAAATGTATTTGAGTAATCGCAGACTTTAGGCTCACTAATTGATTAGTATCTAAAACTTCTTCTGGTAAAAATTCTTTTACAGTGTCTATGTAAAGATCTATGCTACTTCTAATAGCTTTTCGTAATTGAATGGTAGAAAGTCCTTCAGTGAGAGGGTAAACGGGGATAATGCGATTTTCATTCTGCTCTGCTGATTCACTGATGTCATCACCAATGATTTCTATAACAGGGTTTGCGAAGCTGAGCTTTCGAGAAAATTTATCTATTTTTACTTTTCCGAAGCAGATAACTTTACTGCCTTCAGGATACATACCTTTAAATTGTTTTAAATAAAAGTGGCTAGAGTTACCCTGAAAGTATTTGATGATTTTAATTTTTCCAGAGATATCGCTAATCTCTATATTCATTACCACCAGATCCTTTTTCGGACTTTTAAAAGCATTGATTTTCGTGATTTCTCCGAATATCGTAGCGTTATCATCGATTTTTAAATCTTTAATAAGATCCTTGCTTTCAAAGAAAATATAATCACGAGGTTTATAAAGTAGTAAGTCCTTGCAGGTCTGTATGCCTATTTTGTCGAATTTTTCTGCTAATTTCTGTCCAACGCCTTTTACGAACTGTACGGGAATCTCTTCAGCATCTACATTTTTAAGATCAGCTTTAAATTTATCTTCCTTAGCTTTTTTTAGAGCCTTTAACCTCGCTGCATCTGCTGAATTTATAGAAAGATTGCGATGCTCTATGTCACTTTCGTAATAATCCTCAAGCTCTAAAAGGATATCTAAAATATGATTAATATTAGCGATGCGCGAGGATAGGTCTAGAAAAGGATATCTAGAGATTAGTGCGTAAATTTTGTTCCATTTTTCACTATGTTCAAATATTTTAAGAGCGTTCCTAGACTCTTCTTTCATAAACGTGGTGAAGTCACCATTTTTACCTACTATGTTGATATAGTTGTGCTGAATTTCAAAGCGAATGCCAGTCCTGATTTTATTTATGGTCTGTAGACCGCTCTGTATCTGATTAATCATTTCTGAATTGCTTTATCAGTTTTAATCTCAAACTTTTATTTACTTATTCTGCCTAAGCTATAATTTTAGAGAAATCTAAAGAGATTGTGTTAATTATGACTATAACTAATAAATTAAACATTGCAGACAATATTATAGAGACTATTGGTAGAACACCTCTAGTAAGGCTGAATCAGGGAAAAATGCTTGATTCAGAGCATCTTGCGGATGTCGTTTTAAAGCTAGAGTTTTTTAATCCAGGTGGTTCTGTCAAGGATCGTATTGCTATGAGTATGGTTAATGCGGCGGAAGAAGCAGGTTTAATTTCTCCAAATAAGTCAGTTATTGTCGAGCCAACTAGTGGTAACACTGGCATAGGCTTAGCTTTAGTCTGTGCGGCTAAGGGTTATAAATTAATACTCACTATGCCAGATACGATGAGCATAGAGAGAAGAAAATTATTAAAAGCTTATGGAGCTGATTTGGTGTTAACTCCAGGGGCCTTAGGGATGAGAGGGGCTATCGCTAAAGCTGAAGAATTAACTAATACTTTGCCAAACGGCTTTATGCCACAGCAGTTTAGCAATTTGGCTAATCCTAAGATCCACAGGGATACCACTGCAGATGAAATTTGGGAAGATACCGCAGGCGGGGTAGATATTATCGTCGCTGGTGTAGGAACAGGGGGGACTATTACTGGATTAGGTCAAGTACTGAAATCTAAAAAAACGAGTATCAAGCTTTATGCTGTAGAACCAGAAGAATCTCCAGTAATCTCTGGTGGTGAGCCTGGTCCACATAAAATTCAAGGTATCGGAGCGGGTTTTGTTCCAGATAACTTGGATAAATCTTTACTAGATGGGGTTATAAAAGTGAATGTCACTGCAGCAGTAGCTACTGCTCGTAAAGTCGCTGCTAAAGAGGGTATACTCTGTGGTATTTCTTCTGGAGCTACTTTGGATGCGGCTTTACAGCTAGCTAAAGATCCACTGAATAAAGGCAAGATGATAGTAGTAATTATTCCATCTAATGGGGAAAGATACTTATCGACTGTGCTTTATGCTGATTTAGAGGTATAGATAAAAATGGTTGCGGAGGCAAGATTTGAACTTACGACCTTTGGGTTATGAGCCCAACGAGCTACCAGACTGCTCCACTCCGCATAAAGGATTTTAGCAAAGCTTAAGCCTTAATAGCAAATGTTATTTTCATTACATACGGAAAACTGGTCTTTAGTCACTCTATAAACTTCTCTAGTAGTTTCTTTTACACGAGAAAACACGTCTATGACGATAGTCTTAGCGTTTTCTTCAATTGAAGGAGCGGTCAATTCTGGGCATCTAGAAAGATCAAAGTCACATTCTTTTAATAAACGTTGTTCCTGCTTGTGTCTTTTGCTAATCTCCATCAAATCTAGGCTGCCACCGATTTGATAAGTTTTATCCCAAGGCTGGTAAATAAGTTCAGTGTTAAGTATCCCGATTTTAGGTTTTAGTTTAGCTACAGGAATCTTAATGTTTGTTGTAGATTCATTATTAGTTTCAAGTGGAGCTAAATTTGACCTGTAGCCTACTTGATAGTTATTTAGTTCCTGAATCGCCTCATTATTGAGACGAATCTTTTCAAAGCTGTTAGCTTGAACTTCTGAGATTAGAGTTATTACGAAAAAGATTAAAATGTTTTTTAATATTTTTTTCATTTTTCTTAGCTTCCTCTAAGCCTTGCATTTAGTTTAGAGCAGAACTAGAAAGGATTTGCTCTAAGATCGAAACTTAGTTTTACGGTATCGCTGATTAGTTTATCTCCAAGATTGCTGAAGAATTTCCCTGAGCCGTATTTAACATCGAAATCAGTTCTGTCAAAGATAAAGTTCCCTTTAAAGCTATAGTTAAAACCATCTGTAGCGTAGAATCCAGTAATATTAGTATTTTTTTTAGTATTTTTAATAGTTAATTGACCAATTAGTTGATATTTTTTATCGCTAATTTTTTGAACTTGAGTTGATTTAAATGTCGCTTCTGGATATTTTTTTACGTCAAAGAAATCGGGACTTTTTAAATGCTGGACTATTTTACTTTGTAATTCACCACTGAGATTGTCATTAGTAATGCTAGTCATATCCATGATTAATTCAGCAGCAGTAATTTCTCCAGCTGTATTGACTATGACTTTACCTTTTTTTACTTTAATGCCGCCACTGTGTTCTGCTATTACAGGTGAGCCATTAGTGCCGTACCATCTTATTGAGCTGCGACTAGGGTTTAGCTCTAAAGCTTCGCCGATAATCGCAGTGGGAAATTTTTTTTCCTTTGCTTCTTTATTTTTCTTTTCTGCAAAAGCAGAACTGTTTAATTGAGTGAAGAATATAATGCTGATAAAGGCAGTTAGGCTCAATATATTAGGTAAAGATTTCTTTAGAGTTTTCATTTTTGTTACAACAATTGAGTATACTATCAGTGGGCGTATAGATTATATGGTTCAAAGAAAGAAAATTATTATTATTGGTGGTGGTTTTGGAGGAATCTTTACTGCTCGGAAACTGGCTAATCATAATATTGATGTTTTACTTATCGATAAACAGAATCATCACCTTTTTCAGCCGCTACTTTACCAGGTAGCAGCTGGAATTCTTTCACCAGAGAACGTGGCAATACCTTTGAGATTGGTTTTCGCGGATAATAAAAATGTGAAAGTTCGTATGGAAGAGGTTCTTAGCGTAGATAAAACTACTCAAAAAGTTATAACTAATGAGAATGAATATTTTTATGATTTTTTAGTTATTGCGACAGGAAGTACTTATAATTTCTTTGGTCATAATGAATGGGCTAAGCATGTTTTTACGCTGAAAACTCTAGCTGGAGCATTGAAACTTAAGAATCATATTCAGACTCAGTTTGAGAGAGCTTTAGTTATTAAAGACTCTGCTGAAAAAGAAAAATTGCTGACTTTTGCAATAGTAGGAGCTGGTCCTACTGGGGTCGAGATGGCTGGGATAATTTCTGAGATAGCGAAGAAATTTACTCAAGAGGAATCGACAATTAAGTTTCAGGATATCAAAGTTAATTTAATTGAAACGGCAGAAAGGCCATTAGCTGCTTTTTCTACTTATCTGTCTGATTATTCAGTACAGGCTATGCATAAACTTGGTATTAAGGTAAAGCTCAATACTACTGTAGAAGAGATACGACATAATTATATTAAAACTTCTGAAGGTGAAATCCATTCTAACACCATTGTTTGGGCGGCTGGGGTTTTAGGAGTAGGGGCTGCAAGCCTCTTGAATATCTTGAAACCGGCTAGGGGAAATAAAGTAACAGTAACTGAATATCTAAATTTATGTGACGATGATAAAGTTTTTGTTATTGGTGATACGGCTGAATTTATCCAAAATGATAGACCTTTACCTGGTTTGGGATCGGTGGCCAAGCAGCAGGGTATTTATTTAGGTAGAGCTTTGAGGAAAATAGTTCGAGGTGAAGATCGTAGAGAGATAAAACCCTTTAAGTATGAGGATTATGGCATTATGGCCATAATTGGTAAAAGAGCTGCTGTTGCTGAATTACCTTTAGTTCATTTGCAGGGAGTCCCAGCTTGGATACTATGGGGATTAGTTCATTTATTATTGTTAATAGGCTTTAGAAATCGCGCTATAGTTCTTTTTGATTGGGTTTGGACTTATTTAGCAGGTAGTTACTCTTCTCGTGTAATAAATCAAGTTAATTATGAAGCTTGATTTAGTCGATACAGCCATTCCCAAAGGTAGAAGCCCCCGCAGAGAAAGCTTTTCTGAGTAAATCTAAATATTTTAGCGGAATGCTATTAATACTTAGTGGGTTTAATTCGTTCTCCTTGCAGTGGTGAATGATTTTACTGATACTGTAAGCAAGTCCTAGTCTAGGAACTACAGCATCGTCTCTGCGAGCTAATAGTAGATCCCTTTCTTCAGGATTATTCTGTAAAAGCTCTTTAAGGGAGATATTTTCTGGATCACTTACTTTATAACCTTTAACTTTAGCGATAAAGCTTTTAGTAGCTCGGTTACCGATAATTAGTTTCTGTAATAACTTATCCTCTTCTACTCTGTAATTAGGATTACTAGCTGATTCTATAATTTTCCTAGCTTCAGAATAAGCAGCCATATCTGCTGTAAATATGCCTCGCTCTAATGAGTCGATAATATGTTTTAGTAGGCGAGTTTCTTGTTTAGATTCAGGCTGATGATAGTGGTAGTTTAGTTCTTGTATAAACTCCGCATCATTATCTAATCCCTGATAGCCATAGAAAGATACGTGGTTACCACCGAGTAAATTAAACATCGCAGAATAAGGGATGGCTCTTATGTCAGCAAGCAAGCCTAATATTTCACTTATAGAAAGCTTTTTACTTAAAATATCTAAATCATTATTATATTCAGGGTCACTCAGTATCCCTTTAACCTTAGCTCCAGAGCGGCTAGTAGGTCTGCTCGCTATATTAAAGAGATCTAAATAAATCAACGGTGATTTTATAACGTGTGCAAAATACTCTCTAAGAGTGTTTTCATTAGTGCAGATATTATCGTCATTTAAATCTAAGCCAAAGACTTCTTCCCTAAGCTGCTTTCTAACTCTTTCTATTAGAGAGTTTAAGAATTTTACGAATTTAGGATCGAGTAGCAGTTCTTGCGGCTCTCCTAGTTTATCTTGGACGAGCTTTCTGCCTGAAATTTCAGAAGTAGCGAAAATAAATTCCTGTATCATTTCATGGCTTTTAAAAAAAGAAATAAGCTGCTGAGCACCACCGCCCTGTAAGGTTCTTTCATAGTGAGCATTTGAGCCTATAGGCTGAGTGCAAGTGGCTGTGCGTTTGAATTCAAGCCCGCCACCACGCTCTATTGGTTCACCCCAGCCGTCGAAATTGATTAATTTAACTTGTTTGATTTTTTGTGATTCGTAAATTCTTAGCCATAAAGCCTTTTCTTCTGAGCTGAAATTATTCTGAAAAAGATCAGAGAATGTATCTATTGCAAGCTTTATTGCTAGAGCTTCTTCTAGTTCAGGCTTGTTTTTTAATAAATTATGCCAAGCAGCAAGGGAAACTCCCTTGCTGCTTGTATTTAAGCTTTCCTCGGCTTCATTGAAAATATACTCATCAAGAAAGGCATTAAAAATTTCTGTAACGATAGTGTCAAGCTGCTTTGAGCGAAACATTTCCCACTGTGAAGCGGTGAAACCATTTTGTTTACCACTATCTGAAGGACCGCGCATTTTAATAAATTCGCCACGATGTCTAAGTAAGTATAAGCGCCAAGCTTTATTAGAGAGAGCTTCTATTGTACATTTATATGAATTCCTAAGATCGGAAATTTGTTCAGTTAAAGGAACTATTTCAAGTGAAGCTAATGTGTCTTCAAGGATCATCGAAGATCCTTGACTAGAACTGCTGATAATATATTTAGATAGTATTAAAGTGTTTAACATATCTTCAAAGCAGGTATTCATACTGATAATCTGTCTTTTAATGCCACCCGCACGAGTAAGGGAGAGAAGTTCTAAGGTCTGAATTGCTTTTTGGTTTAGTTTCCCGTCTGAGTCAGTTAATTTCTCTTTTAAATCTATTATTTTTTTCTGAGTCTCTTCTCTATTGAGTTCTGCTTTTAAGAGAAAATCGGTTTTTGCTGAAATGTCGCCGTAGACTTTGAAGCCAGATAAATTTTCTGTAAGAAAATTAATTACTTCGTTTCCTTGTCTTGTATGACCATGTGAGCCGAATTTACCAAAAATTTCTATTTTTTTGATAATAATTTCTATTTCTTTACTGTTCACGCCTTCTTTATTTGCGATTATGGCTTTTAATGGTGCAAGCAAAGTCTCTTCACTACAGTATTTGTCAAAATCAAAGTCAAAATTATAGTCACCAGTGTAGGCGATTCTCTGCCTTTGTGTTTCTAAAGAGTCGATCGCTTTAGCTAGAGGATGTAAAATTCTATGGTCTATCACCAGTCTGTAAGCTTGTTTGTTTGATTTGTAGACTGGGTTTTCTGTGATGATATTGTCGTAAAGTTTTTTAAAGTCACTGTTTATAAAAAAAGTTTTACTAGGCAGTTCTTTATCAAAGGTGAAGTCGTCGCTTAAAGTCTGCCAAAGCCTCTGTATATCAGCAAAGTATTTTTTATAAAAGTGTAGATTTTCATTAATAAGCGTTTTAAAATGTTCTTCCTTGTTTACAGTTGGGTTTCCATCTATGTCGCGTGCTACCCAGCTATGTAATTTAAAAAACTCTGGATGAATATAAAACTTCTCACCTAAGGCTTTACTAAGTTCATTGCCGAGTACGACTAGAGTCTCTGGGATGATTTCATAAATTTGACTGACACTTTTTAGGAAATTCTGTGATTCATCAGAGGGTTTAAGCTTATTTTCATTATAAGGCTTAACTCTAATCATGTGGCTGATTGATATGGCGAGATCTTCTTTAATTAATTCAAGTTTCTCGTCGATCTTTTCTTGACTGGATTCATCTCGAATAGTGTCTGCTACAGAGTTTACTTTCTCTATCATATTTGAAATATGATGCATATAATCTGGCTGTATACCAGCAGTAGGATGTGCTGTGAGAACGAGATTTGCTGATAAGTCTTTAGAGAATATCTTTAAAATCTCTTCCTTACTGAATTTATTTTCAAGAAAGAAGTTGATTAATTTTCTTGCGAAAAGTATTTCAGAGTTTTTATTTTTACTTACATCAGCACTCGCTGTGCTGGATTGGTTTAATAAAAGATAAGCTTCTAAAATCCAGGCGAATATCTTCGTTTCATATTCTGGTTTTTCAGAAATTTTACTAAAGATGGTAAGTACTTTACTTAAATCTCTATCTTCGCTTTTTAATATATTTCTAAATGCACTTATATAGTCAATAAATTCATAAGCTAGCTGTTTACGTAAATTGCTATCAGTGCTGATATTACTATCGAAGTTAATCCTGTTCCAAATCTGCTTGCCAACGAGGTTCCCGATAATACGGTATAAGGATCTGATCGCAGGTTTAATTGCCATTGTTTTAGTATAACCTGCAATTTAGATAGAAAAAGCACCCTAGGCTTGAACTTGCACGTTTGCGAGTAGTCTCTGGAGGGTGCTTTTTTTATTATTAATTACTTTCAGCGTCTAAGATTCGTAATTTGTAAGCTAGGTAAGAATTTTTCTTTATTCTTTTTAGCTTTTCTTTTTGCTTGAAACTCGTTCCCCTTAGGGTAACTATATGAACCTAAGCTCACAGTTTTTGTACTTACTGGAGCGAAATTTGCATCATAGGTTTTAATATCGGCAGTAATATTAACGGTAACTTCGGAATCTGTCTCAGTACGATCTTCTTTGTAATCATAGAGAACTAAGCCATAAGAATTAACTATTCCATAGTCAAATTCAGGATTTAAAATTAATTCTTTACCAGTTGCAGTTAAGCTTGGGAATTGATACTGCACTAAAACTTTGTCAGAATCACGTGTCTCAACGCTATAGGCTTGATTCTCATCGACTTCGATGCCATTACTCCATGGGCTAATATAAGTTTGAGCATTAGCTACAGGGCAGACTAGAAAAGCAAAAAGACCAGTTAGTAATATTTTTTTCATGTAAATTTCTCCTTTATCACACAAATCAGTTATTCCTAAAATTAAAGCCAAGAAAGAACCACCGTTAGAACTATATTTAAATATAATTATACTCTTTTGTCTTGAAAAGGGTTTAACTTGCTAGTTTTGAAAACGGTCGTTAAACACTATAAGGGGAGAGACCTAACTTGTTTTGAAATAGCTAGATAGGGAGATGATGAAGGGGAGATATTAAGCATGAGGGATTGAGCTATTTTCATCAAGTTAGGCCTCTGTTATATCGGGGAGATATTATGTCTATACAAGGCAAGGTCAAGAAATTTTTTTATAGATTTTTAAAAATAATTACGCGAGAGGTTGTGAGTTTACATTAGCAAAGCCATGCTCATCTAATTCTGATCTAGCGATAACCTTATCCTTGGCTATATCTACAAAAAGCTGACCGTTAAGATGATCTATTTCATGCTGAATGCACCTACAGAAAAGATCTTCTTCTGCACTCATCTCCTGTTCTAAGCCTTTTAGATCTTGAAATTTAAACTTGATTTTTTTTGCTCTAGTGACATTAAAGAAAACCTCAGGGAAACTCAAACAGCCTTCAAAGCTCTCCATCTCACCTTCCATATATGTGATCTCTGGATTGATCATTACAAGAGGATTTTTAGCTTTAGCTGGTTTTTCATTTTCGTATCTATCAGAGCTGTACTCAGTATCTACTACGATGATTCTTTGATTGACGCCGATCTGAGGCGCTGCTAAACCTACACCATTTGCTGAATACATAGTCTGAATCATATCTTCAGCTAGCTTCGCTATGCGCTTGTCAAACTTTTTAACAGGAGTGGATTTTCTTCTTAAAACCTCTGAGCCATATTTGAAAATTTTCTTCTTAGTCATAGTTAATTAAAATTCTGATGTATAGATATCTAAAAGCTAGACCCGAATTAAGCTCCTGCCTAATTTAATACCACGTTTAGAATTTTTCAAAAAGTCGATTAGGTATTTAATTTCATCAAGAGGATTTAATTCGGCTTCGAGCTTTTCAATAATTTGTGGTAGGGATATGCCTGTTTTATAAATTATTTTAAATGCTTTAAAAATTTCATTAATAGTTTCAGTACTGAAATTATGTTTTTTTAAGCCATGTCTGTTAACAGCAGCAGCGATAGCTGGTGTTAAGCCATACATAAAATAAGGTGGCATATCTTTACTGCTAGCGGACATTCCAGAGATCATGGAGTATTTACCCACTCTGCATCCTTGGTGTATAGCGGCTAGACCACCTATGGTTACGAAATCTTCTATTATTGAATGACCTGCGATTTGTACTGAGTTCGCTATGGTTACGTAATTTCCGACAGTAGCATTATGGGCTATGTGACTGTAAGTCATAATGTAATTATTATTACCAATGACAGTCTTAGCTCCCTCACCGACAGCTTTATTAATGGTTACGAATTCACGAAGAGTATTATTATCACCGATTTCAATAGAACTGGTTTCACCTTTAAAACTGTAGTCCTGTGGAGCCTCGCCTATGACAGCGTAGGGGAATATTTTACAGTTAGAACCAATTTTAACTCCATCGCGGATAATAACGCCTTCACCAATCTCCGTACCTTCACCGATTTCTACTGACTTACCTATCATGGCAGATTTGGCAACGATAATAGTACTGGCTGTCATGGATTAAATCTCTTCCTTGCTAATATTTATTTTAAGTTAAGTGACTGAACTTTTTCAGATAATTGTCCAGAGCTTATATAGCCGACTCTATTTTCTATAGATTTTTTATCTTGGCTTACGAAATAGGTAATGGGTATTAATCCAACTTTAAGTTCTTTAATTAAGGCAGAGTATTCCTTCTGATCAACATTAACTTCATAGAAATCTACATTTGCATCTTTTAATGATGCCTTTGCCGCAGCGTACTGTGGCTGATAGTCCCTGCAAGTACCACACCAATCAGCGTAAAATTTAATCACAGCGACTCTTTTTGAGCCTTTAGAATCTAGGAATTTCTGTAATTCAGTCTTAGGGTGGTTTTCTTTGGAGATAGCAGTGTCAGTTCCAGAACTTTTACTTTCTAGAGAAGAGCAGCTAGTTAAAGTAAAAATCAAGAAAGAAGAACTTAAAAGAAAAAAATAAGATAAAAACTTTTTCATAGTGATTTTTAATTATAATAGACTTCATCATTATGCTACGAAGCAGTATTTTTATTTTAGTTTTATTAATTACTCCATTGCTGATTCTCGGAGCCTCTGCTGAAGAAATAGTTCAGGTTATTAATAAAAAATCTTGTGCTTTAAGTAGATCACTGAGTCTTTCTGAAGTAAAGGATCATGCAGGAATTATTTTTTCAGGCAGGTTTATTAATTCAGAGGCGGTCGAGGATAGCGGCTCCCTGAAGCGAATCGCTCTTAAATTTATAGTTAAAGAGCCGATTAAGGGACTTAATTCTTCAGTAAATGAGTTAACTCTTTATCAGTGGGCTAATTTAGAGAATCATTTTCTAGAACTTGATAAGAATAAAGATTATACTTTTTGTTTTTACGCTCCTAGTCCTAATTCTGGGCTTTCTTCCTTGGTTGGTGGAAAGCAGGGAATACTTCCGTAAAATCAGCTATAATGATAAGTATTATGGCAACAGAAGTTAATGATGTTAATTTTGACACGGAGGTAATTAACTCAGATTTACCTGTACTTGTAGATTTTTGGGCTCCTTGGTGTGGTCCTTGTAGAGCTTTAGCTCCAGTTATAGATCAGCTAGCAGAGGAATACTCTGGTAAAGCTAAGATCGTAAAGCTTAATACTGATGATAATCCTAATATTGCTGTTCAGTTTAGAATTAATAGTATTCCGACTATGATTCTTTTTAAAGATAAAAAACCAGTAGATATGCTTGTAGGAGCATTATCTAAGGAAAAAATCCAAGAAGCTATTGATAAGTTAATTTAAACTGCCCCCATTAATTTCTCCTACAAGTCAAGCCTAAATCACTGACAGCGAAGCATTTCCCTGATTTCAAATCAAATTCCTCATACGAAGTGGAGCCTTATCTATGACTAGGTTATGAAAGTAGGCGTAGATATAGAGTATATGTTCTAACATATGAATTCTTTTAGTAGTACACCAAGTACGCCTACTTAGCCTTTTAACATTATCCCTGATCATGGCACAGCTGTGATTTAGAGCGAAAAGAGGATCTCTACCAGAAGCTTTAAGTTCACCTTGACCCACTATACAACCCCTTTTTCCCTTAAAAGCAAAATGTTCGTACTTTGAAAATAACTCCTTCAGTATATTTGGATAACAAGTAGCCTGATCTGAAGAAAATAAAATATTCTTATCTCTATATCGCCTAATATACATAAGCATTTCTTTGATTTTTTTCTTTTTTTCTGATTCCCTAAATCCATATTTTTTAAAAGCAATCGCGGTTAATTTCTTCTTAGGAGGTATTTTACCCACGCTTAAGGACAGTATTTTACGGTTCTTTGGATTAACTGCTAAAGGAATAGTTAATGGCTTGCATTTAGAATGCTCAAAGGTCTCCATTTCATCAAAAAATACTTCACTAAGATCTTCTGTTCTTCTAGTTTTCTCTAGATGTTCTCTAGCTTTAAAACCATATTTCTTTATCCTTACAGCTACTGTAGTTTGTTTAATGTTAAGTATCTGCGCAATTCCTCTTTGTGATACCCCTTTGCAGATTAATTTAAATACTGTTTGGTTCAGATAACGCTTTCTGAGGCGGTAGTCATAGCTGAAAGTCTGCTGTGAAAAGGATTTCCTGCATTTTTTACAGTAATATTTTTGAATTATTTTTCTATCTGATTTTCTCTCGAAAAATCCACGTCGAATCACACTTCCCCTAGCTTTACATATTAAACACTCCCCAAGAACATCTACTCTCTCTTTCATTCATAATATTTTCACCCCTTACATAACTTGTTTTTTAGGGGTCATTTTTCCCCAGATTTATTTAAGTGAAGTTAATTGGGGCAGTTTTAGTTAATTTAAGAGTTGAGTTTAGCTAATATTTTTTCTGAGCTTGATTTCATTTCATCTACTTTTTCTAATAGCTTATATTTAGAGTCATAGATTTTATTAATTAGTTTACGTTTTTCATAATCAAAATTATCAAAAAGATCATCTTTTTTTCGACCTAATTGATATTTTTGCGTACTGAGAAACTTTCTAAACTCCTGTTTAAGAAAATATTTCAGCATATTCTGATTTTCTTTGATGCTATAGAATTTCCAGTATTGCCTTATTACGAAGATATAATAATCTAATTTACTTTTCATGTTAGTGAAACTTGATCTATTTTGTTGTAGGCAAGAAAATAGGGTGGAACTTGTAAGAGTCAATGCGGAATTAATAAAGCGAGTGATTATGTCAAGAAAGCTAGTGGGGCTTGTTTGCATATAAATATTAAATAATTATTGTAACAGGCTTAAGATAAAAAGCAAGTTTGCTTTTATTAGTTTTTGTTTATTTTTCAATTTAATTACAGTCTTTATTATGCAGTTATAAGAGTTACCTCATTAGTAGGGAGTGCTGCTCTTAAACCACTGTTAATACGATTAGTGGTATCTCTCAATGTTTTTGCTATGCCACTTACATAATCAGTTTTCAGGTTTTTCGCTTCGATCTGCTGTATGAAATTTTGAGTTGCTAGTAATTTAGAAACTATGTTCGTACCGTTAGCATTATCAAGATTAAATTTGGAGCCATTTTCCTGATATTTTAATTTCCAAGCACTTTCGAGTTTATTTAGTTCATCTTCAAGCACTTTTTTCTGTTTGCTATCTAAAGCTGTGCTAGTTCTAACCGTGTTCTTTACTTCGTCTGATAATTGGGTTAAACCTGCATCATTTGTAATTTCTGTAACGCGGTTCCTTATTGATTTAGCACTTAAATTATTAGGATCTAAGCCAAGTTGATTTGCAAATTCTTTAATATCGCCTTGGACTCTTTGAATCTGAAGATCTTGAGAAGTATCTTTTTGTCTTTGGTTGCCCTGGTTGGTTTTTATATCGTGAGTGTTTTGATAGATTGTTTTGTCTTGATCTTTATCATAACCTCTGGGATTTCCGGTCATCGACTCATATTTTTTTTGCAGTTCCTGAAGTCTATCATTAAACCAGCCACCTATATTAAAACCCATGCTATTTTGTCCTTTTTTAATCTTGCATTCTCACTTTAGTCGCAGCTAAACCTGATTTAGTCTTGGTTATCGCTTGAATTAATCTGTGCTTAACTTTATAAGGGAATAATGTTGGTTTTTTTGATATCTTATCTTAAAAATAGTATTTACTTAATAAAAATTATACACTATTAAATATGGAAGTACTTAAAAAAGTGGCGATAATCGGCTCTGGTGTCTGTGGGGCTTATCTGGCTTATTCACTCGCTGTTAAATATGAGGTTTATGTATTTGAGAAAGCTCGCGGGCTTGGTGGCAGGTCAGCATCGAAAAGACAAGGTGAGACTAGTTTTGATTATGGAGTATCTTACTTTAGTATTCACGATTCAGATCTAAAAAGCTTTTTAACAGATTCTTTGTTTCATGAAAATATTGAATTGGTAGATAGAAAAGTTGTTAAATTAGACCGTAACGATAAGGAGATTTCAGGGAATCGAATCCTAGTTTCTGAAGGGACTGCTAGCAAAAACGTAGAAAGTGGTGTTTGGGAACAGTCCACTGAAGCACTTTTCGTATCTAAGCCTTATGGCAATTCTTTTGCTAAGGCACTTTTAAAAGATATTAAAAATATTTTTTTGGAAACTAGGATTCAGGGTGTTGTAAAAAAATCTGTCGTGGGAAGTGGACTTCTGCAGCAGAATTTACAAGATGACTTTAAATATAAGCTGATTTTAGAGAATGCTGCTGAATTTGATGTAGATTTTGACATAATAATTTCGACGGCTCCAGCCGCCCAGTCCGCAGCGATTTATGCGAATTACGATGATTTAGTAAAAGGCTTATCTACAGTGAAATATAACCCTGCTTTTGTTTTAATGTTTTCTTTAAAGCAGGCAGCAGCCGTGTTTTCATCCCCTGCGGTATCAGAGTCCATATCTAAAATACGAGATGCAGATATTTTAAAAATCAAAAATTCTATTATAGAAGAAATAATTTTTAATCATAAAAAGCCTCTGCGAGATTCTAATACACCTGCTTTTGTTATCAAAGCTTCTAAATCTTTTACGGAAAATAATTTAGAAATGGAACATGCTTTGATTGAAGAAGCTTTATTGAATGAATTTTTCTCAATAATGGGATTTGATTCAGATTCTATACCAGAGCTGGGTTTTAAGCATTTACATCGCTGGTTATATTCGACTCCTAGTAATACTGTTAAAGAATATGCAGATTTGAGACCGAGGAATTTAAATGACCGTAATATGATTTCTCGCGAGGATAATTCTGAGAGCTTGTTTTTAAAAGCGGAGAATGAGGAAATTTACGCTGTTGGGGATTATATTTTAGGCTCTTTGGGGGTAGAAGCTAGCCTCTTGAGTGCTAGAGCTTTAGCTCGAATCTTGTGCGTGTAGCCGAACGAACAAGTTCAAGTACACGCCCATCTTGAATTTTTCCTAAACATTAAGGTGGTATTCCCCCAATTCATACTCGCCTATTGTAAAATTGTTAATACTATGTCTATTATGGCTCGCTCAGTGATTGATAAAACAGCTGAGAAACAAGAAATATTTAATCAGATTCGTGCTTTAGCGAAAGAAAAAAATGCGGTTATACTGACGCATATTTATCAGAGATTAGAGGTGCAGAGGGTTGCAGATTTCGTTGGTGATTCTTTAATGCTATCTAAGAAGGCAGAAGCTACTGATGCTGATTTAATTGCTTTTTGTGGTGTGCATTTTATGGCAGAGACGGCTAAATTGCTTAATCCTAAAAAGAAAGTTCTGCTACCAGATATCCAATCTGGCTGCCCTATGGCAGATATGATTAATGTTGATGATTTGAGAGCCTTTAAAAAAGAGCATGCTGGGGCTTCAGTGGTTTGTTATATAAATAGCTCTGCTGCGGTAAAAGCAGAATCTGATATTTGCTGCACTAGCACTAATGCAGTCGACATAGTAGAGTCTTTGAGTGAAAAAGAAGTTATCTTTGTGCCAGATAAAGGTCTGGGTGAGTGGGTTCAGCTTAATCTACCAGATAAAAAACTACATATCTATGATGGTTTCTGTCCTACGCACTGGCAGATAACTCCACTTGAAGTAGATAAGCAGAGGGAAAAATTACCTAATGCGATTATAGTTGCTCACCCTGAGTGTAATCCAGAGGTTTGGCGTAAGGCTGATTTCGTAGGCAGTACTTCTGCGATTTATAATTTCGTGAAAGATCATACGGCAACTCAGTTCGTTATACTTTCTGAGCAAGGCTTAGTAGCTAGAATGCAAGCTGATATTCCAGAAAAAGAGATTACCACAGTGTTTCCACTACCTCTTTGCCCTAATATGAAATATCATAGCTTAGAGAACCTTTATCTAGGTATTAAAGAAGAGTTTACTGAGATTAAAATCCCCGATGAGATTATAGAGCCAGCTAGACTTACGATTGAGCGTATGCTTGAGATTAGTAATAGGAAGAAGACTTGGTCTGGGCCTGTCAATCAGGGCTAAAGGACGCGTAGCGAAACTCTAATTTCTGCGTTTTCGTCGTCCTCATGATCCTCATGTAAGCTTGATAAATCAAGCTTGTATTTCCGCTTGCTCGCATATGACATTAATGTCGCATGCTCGGCATCGCTGGAAATTACTCGCAGTACACTGCGGTCATTCGTCCTTCGGAGTAGTTCTAGAGAAAATAATATCTAGTATGTAAAAAAATAAACCAATATTCAGGAAAACATCTGCTAGATTGAATATGGCAAAATTAATAAAAATAGGGTTTATAAAATCAGTTACGAATCCAAAGATGTATCTGTCTAATAAATTAGAAAACGCGCCCGCGAAGATAAATATGAGAAATACAGGTGGCTGTGCTTCTTTGAGAAAATAGAATAGAATCCCAAGATTAATAATGCTGATAAGTATAGTAAGAATGAGTGGGTGGCTCGCTAAGAAACTAAAAGCCATGCCAGTATTTTCTGCATATTTAAACTCTAAAAACGATGGAATGAAATCAGTTCTAATAGCGGGTCTTAAATATTCACGAGCCCAAAACTTGGAAAGCTGGTCTATTAGAACAAGAAATAAAATTAATATACTGGATATTTTTTTAGATAAAAACACTATTTAGATAATTATTCTATTTTTTGGCTTTTTTATCTTTAATTTTTTTCTCAGCTTCTTTGGCTTTCGCTTTTGTTTGCATGCTTTTAGCTCTGGTTCTCATTTCAGCTAAGCTCTGTAATGCTCCCACTGCACCTTTTCCTTGGAGTTTCGCTGAAGCAAAAGCTGAGCAGGCTTGGTGTAGTAGCGATGCTGTAATCATAGAGTATTTAGTACTGCGTCTCTGTATAGTTCCCCAGATAATTAGTCCAGTAAATAAAACTCCTAAGATTAGGTTCCTGAGAACCGCGGGATTAGTAAAATTAAAAGGTCCAGAAAAGAAGCTCATAATGATTACAGTAAGCAGCCCCGCAAGCCCTAATAAATAAGGAATCATTTTAATTATGGATGTTTTCTGTAAATTCTGGGCACGTTTCATGGCTATCTCACTCATAGATAGTGAGACTTGAGAGCTGATTTTATCTCTATCCATACGTTTAATAGACTCATAAATTATTTTGTCGCTAGGATCTTCACTGGTAACCTGCTTTAAAAATCGCTGAATCGCCTTTATAGTGCCGAACTCTTTGGCATTTTCTTTAACCTGTCTTAGAATGCCATTCGCAAAATTATCAATTAGCTGATAAGCTTTATCTTCAGATGATTTATCTATGCTTAAATCTGGTCTCTGAAAGCTTGTTTTGTTCTTTTGCATTGCGCTGTTTCTCATAATCAATTAAAATTTATCTACTAAGCTTAGCAAATCCACATGACAGATTTAACTGTAAGAGATAGATATTTACTGATTATTTTAGCGATTTTTCTATCTGTTCCCCCAATTTTTTCAATTTTTTTAACGTGCATTGATATTTATTACACTGTGATAGCTTTGCCCTGTATAGCTTTAATTGCTTTATTTGGCTTTAGCAGGGCAGTGAAAAGAAGCTTATTTTTTACTATTAAGGAGAGTTTATGTAATAAATTTACTCTTTATATTTTACTGATTTTCTTTACGCCACTTATATGGGGAGCATTTCAGGGTGATTATTTTTATTCTCGGCATGAAAATGCTCATTGGATAAATGCTTCAACTGTATTTATAGTGCCTCTGTTTTATTTCGCTTCGCAGTTATTTCTAAGTTTTTTAGAGTTACTCGGCTTAAAGAGAGTTTGGCAGTTGTCTATTTTTGCAGCTTTATTTAGTTTAAGTTTTTCTATAGATTGGTTTTACTCACTTTATAAAAGTTTGATCTTTGCAGATTATCGTTGGAATGGCTCTGCTGGTAATGCTAATATTTGGGCTTGTGAATCCACTATTGTGCTTTTAGTTATAGTGGCAGCTTTCGTTGAGTATAGAAAAGAGAAATCACTGAAACTCTCTCCTTATGTAATAATTCCTGGCGTAATTATTATTTTTCTTTGTTTGATTGGTATCGCTAAAGCTTTTTCTCTAGCTACTTTAATTGGTATATTAGCTTGTCTTTTTTGCATCGGTGCTTATAAACTCTTACGGGAGAGGGTTTGGCTAATTATTGGTGCAATTCTGTTATTGCTTGGCATAGCGTTAATTTTTTATATTTTATTTGGGGATCTGAGCTTTAAAGCTAAGCAGTTATTTTGGGGAAAGAAATTTTTTCCACGTATTAAGCTATGGCGTAATATTGATGATTTGGTTTTAGATTTTAAATCTCTGGAAATCTTCTTCGGGATTGGCTTTGAGAAATATACATCTTGGCTCGCTAGTTTTAAAAAGCCAGAATATAATCATATTCATAATGCCTTTTATCATTATTTTATTCAGTATGGTTTCTTAGGTTTCCTCTGCTCAACCATGCTTTATTTTAAATTATTTTTTGCAAATAGTTTTTATCTGAAAATACTAGCGGTTTTTCTTATAGCTATAAGCTTTTTTGACGTCAGTGTATTCTTTGAGGAAGTTCAGATACTATTATTTCTTTTGCTGCCAGTGTTTGAAAGGTTTGAATCTGAAAAAATAGATTGATGCATTCAGTCTAGCAGACATTGGGGAGCTGATTATGAATGCATCAAAATTGATGGAAGCGTGACTGTTGTCTTCCAATTATAGTTGTATTAATTCATAAAGGCGCCTATGTTTTTTAGCTTGTTTTTTTATTGCAGTTAGGAAAGGACTCGGTCCACGACGCTCTTCTATTTTTTCCACTGCGTAAAGTACACTAGCGAAATTAAAAGCTGATAATTCTATTTCATCAATGCGCCCAGACTTTAATTTTTCTTCTGAGTAAATTTCTTTTCGATCTAGTAAAACTTTACTGATCTCATCTTTGATCTGAGTGACATCTTCTTCTGAAAATTTTATATTTGCTCTATTCAGGGCTCTCTTTACATCAACCTCTGCGATTTTTTTACGAAAAAAATTATCAAGAAATAGCTTCTTTCTATCCTGCATTTAAGCCTCCCCTCGGATTGTGTCTAGACCGCTGCACAACTCCATTTTCTGCGTTTTCGTCGTCCTCATGATCCTCATGTACCTTGAGTACACTGCGGTCATTCGTCCTCCTCAGCCTTGAAACTGCACGTTGTGCAGCGGTCTCTGTAAATCTTTGCTTATTTAATAAGAAGAATATTTCGTTGTTTTCTTTTGAAATACTTCTATGGATATAAGGTGAGGGAGGGGGTTATTTTGATAGGAAAAGGTGGCGAAATGAAAGTATCCTATCATCTGCTGCATTATAGTACGACTTTTGTGCTATTACTGAGCTGATTGCTAGCCATAGATCCTATGGTTTCAGGGTATCTAAATGTGTCTCCATTTGGGTGAAAATCTGTACCGAAGGTCCCATTTGGTCTAAATATTAAAGCTCCACCGTACGGGGATAGAGCTGCTCTTATCATTCCATCATTTCTAATATTTTGAGGTACAAATCCCTCTCTCCTGCTGAGAGCTGCTTGAAATTTACGCTTTGAGGATGCAAAGTATTCCTGGGCTCTAAGTGTTTCTGGGCGATTAGCCGTTGGGAGGGTGAAAGCTGGCCTAGTATTCCTATTATTTTCATCAAATAATAACGTGACCCCAGAAGGATTAACTTGTGCAGTCAGCTTTTCTTGCCCTTCTTTATTTGGTCCAAATAAACTTATAATTCCATTATTAATCTCTAGCTTAAATGTTCCATTATCGCTCCTTAGACTAAAAGTCTCATAGGGTTTTCCTTTGGGAGCAGCTCCTGCTGTGTGGACGACGACGCCTCCCGGCATTTTCACTTCTTTTCCAGGAACTTCTTGATTTGGTAAAAATTCTAATTTAGTTGGATTTTCTGTATTAACTGTTATGGTTTGAGTGACCAATTGACTCTCTGGGATATCAGCGTCATTGTGATTCTTTCCGAAGCCTGCTTGCATAATATCTTGGTATTTTTCTTGTAAGTCTTTATCTGACAGCATTTCTGGACCAAGGTGCTTATTTCTTTCTACTGCTGCTGTGTATTCTTTGTGGCTGGGGTACTTACTTGGGTTTAGAATTTCTGATATTTCAGCTTGAGCTAAGTTTTCTCTGATTACGCTACTCATTGCTTCTTTTAATTTTATAGATAGTGCACTGTGGTTTAGGTGCTGAGTTGATGCTGTAAATATTTTTTCATATTTTTCATACGCTTCTGATTCTTCTATGTTAAGTCCCTCACTGAGCTTGGCGAAAAAATGGTCAATAAGCTGCTCTTTATTAAGTGTAGTTATGCCGCTCTCTATAATTCTATTAAATATTGGATCAAGCTTTGCGAGTATTTCTTTTTGTCCTGCAGCTTCTGGATGTATTTTTGCTATTTGTCTGTTTAAAGAGGCAGAAAGGCCGTCATCATCTGTTTCCTCAAGCGGGGGGCGAGAAAGTCCAGCTGTAAAATTACGAAAAGCTTTGGCAAGATCAAGAGAAGATTTGTTATCAGGATCTGATGTATTGCTTGTGTCAAGGTTCATCATGGCTTCTCGGATTTCTTCTGCCGATCTAGCTCCTTTAGGTATTTCCCACTTAACTGTTATTTTAGGGAGGTCTCCATATTTTATGGTTAGTTCTGAGATTATATGTTCACCACTTGGCGAATTAGGATTAGGACTAAATATTCTTTTTAGTCTTAGATCTTTTGCTTCCATTTCGTCATAGACTGGCTTATAAATCATTTTTTGCTGAATTAAAGCTACTGCCTCTGCTGCATTTTGAGGGAGAGTATCTAAGAATTTTTGGTCAACTATAGCGCCTTCCCTGATCCATTCAAGTTTATTTTCTGGAGAGAGGTTATCTAAGCTCATAATTAACTGTAATGGGCTTGAATTTAACCTAGTGATTATTTGAGAAGCTTTTACGGATTGAGCATGGTCAGTATTTTTTTCAAAAAGTCCTAATTTATCTTTACGTATAACATCTTGCTCTAGTGCGATTATGAGGGCACTGCTCAGTCCATAGTGTTTAGGATCGCCCATTATTGAAGTAAATTTTTGCTGACTTGTCATAGTGTCATCGATTAGTAAAGCCATTAACTCTTTACTTTTAAATTTAATTTCGGGGACTTCATTCTGGAAACTTAATTTTTGCGACCCAAAGGTACTAGACTGCCTACTCTCAGCAGGAAGATGCATTGTTATCGCTTTTGCAGTACCCGCAGCATTACTAGTATCTTCTTCTGTAATTGGCAGTTTGGAGACAGCCATAAATCCCTGTTCATCGCCTTCTTTTGGATGAACTTCGTCCAAAGGTCTTAATGGAGTTACTATTGACGACATCCACCCTATTAGACTTCTAGGGTCTATTTTTTCGTGTTCTGCTAACCTCCCTGTTTGCACTGGAGATAATATTGTAGAGCCAGGCTCTACGGTATGTGGATAAAGGAATAAGTTTCGACTCGTAATTCCCATAAATCATTAATTTAGTGTATATCTTTATAATTAGTCAAGCTTTTCTTTAATCTTTATTTTTCGTCCTGCTATTATTAAATTAAGATGCATTTCGTTATTCGAATATTACTGCTTTTGACTTTATGTGTAAGTTACGTCTCCGCCCATGAGCCACATTTAGAGCCGAGGCTGATAGAAGTTCAGGGTGCTGCTAAAAAGAAAGTCGCGCCAGATATGGCGATCTGTAGTTTTTCTGTTATTAATGAAGCGAAGACGGCTGAAGAATCACGTTCTAAAAATGAGCTGAATGCTAAAAATGTTTTAAATGCTATTCGTAAAATGGGCATCGCTGAAGCTGAGATTAATTTAGAGAGATTTAATATAGAGGAAGATCAGGAGTATAGCCAGAAAGAGCAAAAATATATATTTAAAGGCTATAAGGCGGTAAGAGCCTTTTCTGTAGAGGTTTTTAATTTAGATTTACTGCCTAAAGTAATAGCGACTGTCACTCAAAATGGTACTAATAGCTTAAATGGAGTGAGTTATACTTTGAAAAACCCTGAGCAGTACAGGCTTCCACTATTAAAGGAGGCGGTGTTAAATGCTAAAGCTAAAGCCGAAGCTATGTTAATACCAGTAACTGCTAAATTAGGTCTAGTGCAGAAGCTGAGTGAAAGTTCTTCTTTTGATTATCCCTCACCAAGAGCGATGCCGATGATGCTTATGGCTAAAGCTGCTAATGCTGAGAGTGATAGCGGTAGCGTAGAAGCTTATTCTGCTGGAACTGTAGAAATTACAGTTAATGTGCAGGCGAGTTTTAATATTCTTTAGGCTGTTTATAGAGACCGCTGCACAATGCGCAGTTTCAAGGCTGAGGAGGACGAATGACCGCAGTGTATCAAGCATACATGAGGATCATGAGGACGACGAAAACGCAGAAAATGGAGTTGTGCAGCGGTCTCTCTTATGACCTTCTCAAATCGAGTGTACATGGAAAGTCTGGATTAATATTAGCTGCTTTAAAAGCTAAATTCCCGGGGCTGTGCCCCATAGCCTGAAAACGTGATAAGCACCTGCCTTCAGCTTCATTTTCATTTACTGGTAGGCTTTCATAGCTTCTGCCACCGGGGTGCATAACATGGTAAGTACAGCCACCTAGAGAACGATTTAATGTTTTATCTATGACATCGAATTTCAGTGGACTGTGTGCGGGGATAGTCGGGTGGAGGCTAGAGTAAGGTGCCCAAGCTTTAAAGCGCAGACCAGCCACGTAAACACCTTTTTTACTAGTGCTTTGCAGAGGTAGTTCTGTGCCATTGCAAGTTATGCAATGTCTAGAATCTATATGACCAGTGACTTTTACTTCTAGTCTTTCTAAGGAAGAATCTACTGATCTGCTAACGCCAGCAGCCCCCAGTTCTTCACCTAATACTGGCCACGGCTCTAATGCCATGCGTAACTCAAGCTTTATGCTGCCAAGCTGTACTTCACCATATCTTGGGAAGCGAAAATCAAAGAAAGGCTCAAACCAAGAGCTTTCAAATTTAGCTGCTTTTTTCGGCATGCCAGAATTGAGGAAATTTAATACATCATTAAAATCTTCCCAAAGATAATGAGGCAGCATAAATCTATCATGTAGCTGTGTTCCCCAAGGAATAAGCTTGCCATTATATGGTGTCTTATAAAATTTAGCGATGCAAGCTCTAATTAATAATGCTTGAACTAAATTCATCTGTGGATGAGCTGTCATTTCAAAACCACGCATCTCAAGAAGACCTAATCTGCCAGTGTTACTGTCTGGGCTGTAAAGTTTATCTATGCAGAATTCCGCTCGGTGAGTGTTACCTGTAAGATCGACAAGCAGATTTCTGAATAGTCTGTCCACTAGCCATGGCGGTATATCTTCACCATCTGGAATCTGCTCAAAGGCTATCTCTAATTCATAAAGAGAATCATGCCTAGCTTCATCTATCCTTGGGGACTGACTAGTAGGTCCTATAAACATAGATGAGAAAAGATATGAAAGTGATGGATGATTCTGCCAGAAAGCGATCATGCTTTTTAATAAATCGGGGCGTTTTAAAAATGGGCTAGCTTCAGGGCTAGAAGCACCTAGTACTATGTGGTTTCCTCCGCCAGTACCTACTCTGCGCCCATCAATTAAAAACTTTTCGGTGGTTAAGCGTGTTTTGTAAGCTTCTTCGTATATGGTGAAAGTAATATCTTTTAATTCTTCCCAATTATGAGCAGGTTGTATATTTACTTCTATAACACCGGGGTCTGGTGTTACGCTTAGATGCGTGATTCTGAGATCCTTTGGTGGAGTGTAACCTTCAAGGACGACTGGAATGTTTAATTCTTCAGTCGTTAACTCAATAGCGACTATAATCTCTAGGAAGTTCTCTATAAAGTTTAACGGTGGTAAAAACAGATGTAATATACCACCCCTGATTTCAGCACAAATCGCACTACGAACTAGACCGCAGGGGTCGTCTTTAAAATCTTTGTCGTGAATATTTTTCTTCGGATTTTTTAAGATATGCTCGCGTAGCTGACTATAAGAAGCGAGTGGGGCTTTCTGCTCATAAGGACTAGGTTTCAGTAAAAATTCACCATGAGGGGCTACTACAGTGGGAAGGCTTTGAAGAGGTAAGCGTAAACCTATAGGTGAATCCCCTATTCCTAATGTTAGCCTTTGATTTCTAAACTCCCATCTATTACTAATCCATCTCTGCCTTCTTGGTGAAAAATGTAATGGTAGAACATAGCCCACTTCTTTATTAAGATTCTTATCTAATAGATGCTGCAAACGCTTACGCTCAGCAGCTTCATATGTATCAGCTTCTATGATCTCTTTCTCTATAGGTATTTTATTTTCTTGCCAGAGATAATATATAGTATCTTCAAAAGCTGGAATTATGTAAGATGATGGTATGGAAAGCTTTTTAGATAATTTTTCTAAAAAGATTTTACTGTTTTCTAAGGAAGTGCTGCTTTTATCTTTTTTAGATTTACTTTTAATTTCGGCAGTCGATATTTTAATTAAACCAGTGTTAGCCCAGATGGGTTCAGCATCCTTGCGCCAGAAACAGTGCATAGCCCAGCGAGGTAATATTTCACCTGGATACCATTTCCCTTGACTGACCTGTATTAAAGCATTAGGCTGAAATCTTTCTTTTAAAGATAGCAGAAGCTTTTCCCCAAGCTGTTTCTTTTCATCGCTGAGAGCTGTGAAATTCCATTCAGAACCAGAGCGATTATCAAGAGAGACGAAAGTCGGTTCCCCGCCCATAGTGAGCTCAATTTTAGATTTATTGAGATCTTTATCTATAGCTTTTCCAAGCAGGTCAATGCTGTTCCATTCATGGTCTGAATATGGCTTGGTGACTCGTCTGTCTTCATGAATACGAGTTATAGTCATCTCGTGGTGTAAAGTGCTACCACAAGCTTCAAGTAAGCCGCTGATGGGAGCTGCACTAGAAGGGTTCGGTGTGCAGCACAAAGGTATATGACCTTCACCTGTAAAGAGACCAGATGTAGGATCTAGCCCTATCCAGCCAGCACCGGGTAAATAGACTTCAGTCCAAGCATGTAAATCAGTAAAATCATGGTCTGTACCAGATGGTCCATCAAGAGATTTAATATCAGCTTTTAATTGGATGAGATAACCAGAGGCAAAGCGAGTTGCTAAGCCGAGATGGCGCATGGCTTGGCAAAGTAACCATGCAGAGTCTCTGCATGAGCCACTTTTAAGCTTGAGTGTCTCTTCGCAGCTCTGAATACCTTCTTCTAAGCGAATTACATATTTTAATGACTTGTTTAATTCACTATTTATGGCTACCAAGAAATCTATAGTATTTAGTTTATTTTCTTTATTGAGCTGGGTTGATTCCGTGAAATCCTTTATCCAAGCCTTAAGTAAGCTGCCATTTTCCTTAATTTCTAAATATGGCGATAGCTCTTCTCTTAATTCAGCACTATAGGAGAAAGGAAATTTCTCGGCGTAATCTTCTAGGAAAAAATCAAAAGGGTTAAAAACTCTAAGTTCTGTAATTAGGTCAACTTCAACAGAAAATTCTTTAGTCTCTTCCGGAAAGACTAAGCGAGCTAAGTAATTTCCAAAAGGGTCTTGTTGCCAGTTTATGAAATGTTTTTCAGGTAAGACTTTTAATGAATAGGACTGGATGTGTGATCTGCAATGGGGTGCTGGGCGCAATCTGATCGTCTGCATGCCAAGCTTAATCGGTCTATCATAGCTGTAGCGTGTAATATGGTGTAGTGCTGTTAATATACCCATGAATTTTCCTAAATTTGTTTTGATAATCTAGGCTATCTATAATATAGTTGTTAATAAGCCAATATTACAAGGGCTTTCTTTATCTAAGGGTCGACTTTTGAGTGATATATTTGCACTAAATTTTGATGGCTTAAGTTCGCCATCCATTAAATTGAAACTTTTTGATGAAGCTCAGGCGAGTATATCTACTGGTTGGGGGTTTGGTTGGTATCCGAACAATAATCAGGGAGCGATTGTTGCTAAAGACCCCGCGGCAAGAGATACTCGAATACTTACTGAAGCTTTGATGGATTGGGAGAAATTTCGTTCAACAGTCTTTATCTGTAAAGTGATGAAGGGTGCTAAAGGTTATACGAATCATGAGACGCAGCCATTTTCTCGCAGCTTTGCTGGCAGGGATTGGTTATTTATGCATAAAGGAGATTTAGATAAAACTAAATTACAGGCTCTGCATTCTAATAAATCTAGATTTCTTGAGCCATTGGGGCGAACAGATTCAGAGATAGCTTTCTGTTATTTACTTGGCTTGATGCAGGATAGTAATATTCGTAAGCTTGCTGACATTAAACCTGAAGTATTATTAGTTTGGTTTGAACAGTTTGACCAGCTTGGTAGTGCAGATATGATACTTACTGATGGTAATAGCTTAGTTTGCTTTCATGGAACTAAGTCACAGACGAATATGTATTATACAAGAAGGAAGCCACCAAGCAAACTCAATGTCTTTGATTCAGAAATAGCTTCTATAGATTTAAAAGACCCAAGGGATACTTATAGAACGGCTTTAATATTCAGTTCCTCATCTTTTCCTCAAGGTGATTGGCATCAAATGCAGTCTGGTCAATTACTGATTTCTCGAAGAGGCAGCTTGATTTGGGATAATAAGCAAGGCTTGCAAAATTTTAATTATGCTTACCAATCTGAAAACTCTTCTGATTTAATGGCTGGATCTTTAGTAGGTATTTCTGAACAACAGTTATCGGGTTCTGCCAGCTTATCATCTTTAAGTGACTCTACCCAGCAGGCTTTAGCGAGTCTTCCACATCTATCTATAACTAATCTTCGGGCAATGACACATGCACCTGATGGTCAAGCACTCTCATACAGAACTTTTGATGTTACTCACGTTACCAGTTACGAATATGAACAGATAGTAGAGCACAGCACTCATAGATTTAGATTACAGCCGATAGAAGATCAATTACAGGAAGTACTTTTATCAAGCCTGAAAGTCTCTACTGGTGGTGAAGAGATTCGCTATGAGGATGTTTTTGGTAATCAATCAGTGCATTACAGTATTAATGTACCTTATGCTCAATTATCTATAGAGAGTAAAAGTCGAGTGAAGGTTTTTGCTTGTCCCCCAGATGATCACAGTCTTTCACGCAGGCAGACTACTATTCCGCTAGTCTGGATGCCGTGGCAGAGACAGATGATGATGGCTTATTTACTGCCACCGGAGTTGCCAGAAACTCAGCTTGTAGAATTGACTGACTATGCGATGAGCTTTGTGGAAAGAAATGATTACAGTCTACACCACACATTAGAGGATATCAATCAGAGTATTTATAATGATTATAAATATGTCCAAGGTACTACTTCTTTGAATACGACACCATTTGAGGTTTATACTGCAAGAAAAGGCGTCTGTCAGGATTTCGCTAACTTATTTATCTGTTTAGCCCGTCTTCTAAATATTCCAGCTCGTTATCGCACGGGCTATATATATACTGGGGCTAACTATGAAAATAAGCTGCAGTCTGAGGCTTCTCATGCTTGGGCTGAAGTCTACCTGCCTTATGTTGGCTGGCGAGGTTATGATCCGACTAATGGTTGCCCAGTAGCGCAAGATCATATTAGGGTAGCCTGTGGTAGAAATTATCGAGATGCTACGCCGACTTCAGGCACGATTTTCAAAGGCGGTGGTTCTGAAAAACTTTCAGTTACGGTTAGAATAGAAGAGGTAAATATTTAAAAAAATTTAGTGGTGAAAATGTATGAAGGAAACTAATTTAAATTTTGATAATTATAAAGCAGGTTCTTTCTATGATGAGCTTTTTGATCAAAACGGTCAAGCACATTTACATTCTAAGCCACTTATAGACCAGATTAATGCGTTATCTCATAAAGATCTGCGTCGCAGGCAGAAAGCCGCCGAACTCGCATTGCATCAGCTTGGCATAACCTTTAGTGTTTATGGTGATAAGAAAGGCACTGAGAAAATATTTCCTTTTGATGTTATTCCAAGAGTTATTCCAGCAAGTGAATGGCAGAATATCGAGAATGGACTTAAGCAGCGTATAGAGGCTTTAAACCTGTTCGTAGACGATATTTATCATGATAAGAAGATTCTAAAAGATAAGATCATACCTCAGGATTTAATACTCTCATCTAAGTGCTATTTAAAAGAGTGCGAGGGGTTAAATCCTCCACGTAAAATATGGATTCATATTACTGGTACTGATTTAGTAAGGGATGTAGATGGTGTATTTTATGTTTTAGAAGATAATCTTAGGTGTCCATCTGGTGTCTCTTACGTTCTGGAAAATCGAGCTATACAGAAACGCACTTTCCCACAGGCTTTTGCGACGATGAATGTTAGAAGAGTTGCTGATTATCCAGACCACTTATACGATACTTTAAAATACTTAGCTCCAGATCATATTGAAAAGCCTAAGATAGTTATCCTCACTCCGGGTATTTATAATTCAGCCTATTTTGAACATGCTTATTTAGCTCAGCAGATGGGTATTACTTTAGCCCAAGGATCAGATTTGGTAGTCGAGAATGATGAATTGATGCTTCGTACTACTAAAGGCTTTGAGAAAGTAGATGTGGTTTATAGAAGAATAGATGATGATTTTCTTGATCCGAGTGTATTTCGTGAGGATTCTTTATTAGGTGTGAAAGGTATTATGAATGCCTATCGTAAAGGTAACCTTGCGTTAGCTAATGCGCCAGGTAATGGTATCGCTGATGATAAAGCTGTCTACGCTTATGTTCCAGAGATTATAAAATATTATTTAGGCGAAGAGCCCATATTACCTAATGTTCATACTTATATCTGTGAGGACAAGAAGCAGCGTGATTATGTACTTGATAATTTAGAGAAACTGGTAGTTAAGGCTGTAAATCAGTCTGGTGGCTATGGGATGTTAATCGGTCCTAAATCTACACGTTCTGAAAGAGAGAGTTTTGCTGAAAAAATTAAAGCAAATCCAAGAGACTATATAGCTCAGCCGACTCTTTCTTTATCTCGCTGCCCGACTATTATTGGTGATGATATTGAGGGTAGGCATGTTGATGTGAGACCTTACATCCTTTATGGTAAGTCGATTTTCGTTCTTCCAGGTGGGCTTACTCGTGTGGCTTTGGTGAAAGGCTCACTAGTAGTTAACTCTTCTCAAGGTGGTGGCAGTAAAGATACTTGGGTATTGGGTAGTGAGGGGAATTCTTAAGTGTCAGAGCTTATGTTAAGTAGAGTAGCTAATTCCATATATTGGATGAGCCGTTATCTAGAACGGGCTGATAGTATAGCTCGCTTTATAGATGTTAATCTTAAACTGATTTTAGATATAGCTTTAGATCGTGAAAATGTTCAGTGGCAGCCACTAGTTTTAGCTTCTGGAGATGAGGCTGATTTTTTTAAGAGATATAAGACTTTAGATCAAAAGAGAGTAGTACATTTTTTAACTTTTGATAATTTAAATCCTAATTCTATTCTTTCTTGTATTCTTAATGCTCGTGAAAACGCTCGTACAGTGAGAGAGATTATACCTACTGAATTATGGGAAACTATAAATGAGCTTTATCACTTTATACAGAAGTATAGTAAAAAGCGCCAGAAAGATAATCTTTTACCTTTGTATGCTCAGATAAAAGCTTCTAATAATGTGGCTTGCGGCCTTGTAGCGAATGCAATGCTCAGAGACCAGGCTTTGCATTTTCTGCGTTTAGGGCAGATGATAGAGCGAGCAGATAAAACAGCAAGATTATTAGATGTTAAGTATTTTCATTTATTACCAAGCCCCGAATATGTCGATTCTCCTTATGATGCTGTGGAATGGGGTGCTGTATTGCGTTCAGTAAGTGCTTTTCAGATGTATAGAAAAAAATATCATCAAGTTAATTATCGTGATGTTTCTGAGTTTTTAATTTTTGATCCATTTTTTCCGCGCTCAATAAACTACTGTGTTAACCAGGCTCTATCTTCACTTGGGGCTATTACTGATATGACTAAAGTTGATATGGGAGCTAAAGGTGAAATGGCGAAATTGCAGCAAATGCTCTTGCTGACTAGTGTAGATAAGGTTTTAGCTGAAGGACTGCATGAATTTATTGATATTTTTCAGTTTAATTTAAATATAGTGGATCAAGTAATTTATAGATCGTTTTTTGAGCTTAAGTAATAATTTAATACTACTCTAGGTTCTTCTTGAGTCTTTTTTTGGGTATTACAATATTAGGGTTATGGAAAAAATTACTAAGGATTTCTATCTTGTTGAGGATTGGGTTGATTTTGATAAATCATCTTTGGAATCCATTTCCAGAGAATATTTCACAAAGAAAGGCATGGACGCTTTTGTTAAAAAGGGTAATCCACACATAATACCTCATCTCGTGACTACATCAATAGCACATGCTTATAATGTTGCTAGTATTTTTAAGAATAATATTCAGACTCTTCCACTTGATCGAAAATTAAGAATATTAGAATGTGGTTCTGGAAGCGGAATATTCTCAAGGCATTTTTTAATTGCCGCTCAGGACTTAGGTTTCTTAGATAGGGTAGAACTTATTGTTAGTGATTTTTCTGAGCAGAGCTTAAGACATATTAAAGAGCGTAAGGTCTTAGAAGGTTTTACTGAAAATGAACATTATAGTTTTTTAGTTTTGAATTTACTAGATGCGAGTACTGCGGTTAATCTAGATGGTGATTCTGTAAACCTTAAGGAGATTGATTTAGCTGTTTTGAATTATGTCATGGACGCATTACCTATGATTCCTTTGGCAAAAAACTCTGATGGATTATTCTCTAAACAGCAGATAAGAATTTTAAGTAAATCTGATAGTGAAGAGAACGACATTATTAACAATACCTCTTATCTTGCGAGTTTGATTATTGAGCCGCGCTGGGAGCCTTATGACGTACATTCTGCAAGTGATTTAGAGCAAGAGTTCTTTAATGTATTTTCAGGCTTAACCGCTAGTCACTCTGAAGGTCAGCAATCTCGCTATTCTTATGGGTCTCTTGCGGCTTTAAAGTCTTTAAATTCAATTTTGAGTGATAACGGGATGATCTATATTGCAGATATTCCATCTCCCTTGTTGACCAAGAAACAAAATCAACACTACATGTTATTTGGTAATTCTAAAGCTAATTATATTAATGAGGATTTAATGATAAGCTACCTGCAAAGCTTGGGATATTCTTCATTACAAAAAAAAGAGGCTGGTTTAGCAAGGATTATTTTATGTAAGAATGATTCTGCTACGACCAATAAAAAATTTCGAGAGTTTTTTTTAAATAACCATTACTTGGAGAGATTCATAGAGATTTTTACTATGTTTCAGGTAATTAAAGATTCTTCTCTATCTGATGTTGCAAAGATATTATTAGATAAATTACTGGAAATCGATAACCAATCTTCATTAGCTTTAACTTTGCAAGGTTCATATCATTTGTTAAATAAAAACTATGAAAAAGCCTTGGAGCTTTATAAAGAAGCTAGGGAGATAGATTTTTCTGCCGCTTGGGATTTAGATTATAAAATCAGTGGCACGGAGATGTTCATTTAGTAAGGCTTCCGTGTCTAGAAAAATTTTTTCAAGATCAATGAATTGCTTAAATTCGTTGATATGATTTATATTTTGTATGTGGTTTGTACCCGTGGTTTCGCTGCGGAAAATATTCTTTCTGGCTCTTTCTAAAACTTTTTGTGCTCCAGTATAACGTTTCTCATTTATGAGGTGTAAACAAGCACAGATTTGGATAAAAGCCTGATACAGACAGCGATCTGCTTCGTGATAATTTCGCCAGAATTTTTCTATTTCTTCGTGAGCCTCATGGAATCTGCCTTCGTGGAAAAGTTTAATTCCTAAATAGACATGGTCAAAATTATCGTAAGACATTAATACTCATTTTTACATAAATTTTACATACCAAGATTATTAATCACTGGCATGATTATTGGTAATGCCTCATCTTCTTGAAATTAATAGGAATTTATTCCCAAGCAGCTCTAGTCCGAGCTTTATGTTGAGTCGTTTAGCAGCATTAGGCTTGCTATTGTGTATCTTTACTAATCCGGGTTTCGCGGCGATGGACGCCATTACAACTTTTGAATTAGGTGGTGCTTCTAATTCTCCAGGTATTGCTGATAAAAACCATTTAATTATTGAAGAGGATTTTATGCGTTACCAGACTAAATTTAAAGGAGATAAATCTTACAGTTATCAGCTTGGGCTGACCAAGCTGCGTTATGGTCTTATTGAAAATAAACTTGAGGCGAGAGTAAGTTCGGCTGGTGTAACTGTAAATGAAATAGATTCAGGCCTTTCTAATATGTCTCTAGGTACGAAGATACGTCTCTGTGATGAATCTAAATATATTCCTAGTACAGAAATTATTACCGATTGGGAAATTCCTCTAGGGGAAAAGGATTTAAGGAATGTAGGTTTTGATCAGAGCTATATGCTGGTTATGGGGAAAATGTTTACTAAGAAGTTCGGTGGTATCATTAATGCGACTGTAGATTTTTCAAGTTTTAATGCGAATACTGGTACTAGCGCAATAGTCTCTGCACCACTGGTTTTTAACTTGAATTACTATGTTAAACCTGAACTCAATCTCTTCTCTCATATCTATGGAACAGTTTATTTTACTGAAGGTATTGATAACCCTTTAGCTATGGATATAGGAGCTAGTTATGCCATTACCAAGGATTTAGTGGTAGTTTCGTGGGTAAGTAAAGGTTTAAATGAGGCTGCTCCAGATATGACTATTGACCTCGGTTTAATTTATCGTATTTAAATACTGCTGCTCTTTTGATCTTGTTTATTGATTCTTTTTTAATTCTATTGATAAGTCTTTTTTCAGGGTTAAAAATTCTCAATGAATTTGAGTTTTTCATCTTCTTTATTAATCTAGTTAAATTCTCTCTTGATTTGCTATCTAGGTCTTTATTCTTTAAAACTTTTTTGAAAAGCCTGCGTGCAATTGAGTTTTTTTCTTTGTCTGTAATATCCTAAGTAGATCCTATAGTTTGAGCTGCAGATATCTCTGTAATATTCGCATTCCGCTCTAATCGCTCTGGTAATCCCCCCATATACTAAACAAGTGAGTGAAGTATCATAAGGAGGATATATGACAAAGTTATCAAAAGAGCAATGGGAAGAGGTTCTAGCAAAAGTTAAGAGTGGTGAAAGTATACCTAGCT
>Ga0208364_1000011_pt1 | contig 71574 bp, 60 predicted proteins | sample LakMenEpi08Jun12_FD_150680 | JGI IMG/M metagenome (GOLD analysis project Ga0208364, IMG submission 150680) | Freshwater microbial communities from Lake Mendota, WI - 08JUN2012 deep hole epilimnion (SPAdes) | ecosystem: Environmental > Aquatic > Freshwater > Lake > Epilimnion/Euphotic zone ...
GGCTACTCTTCTTATGAAAAATTTGATTTGAAATGGGGGAAATGCTTCGCTCTCAGGGATTTAGGCTTGCCTTGTAGGAGAAATTAAGGGGGGCAGTTTGGAAAATGGTGTGCCTGGGGGGAATCGAACCCCCAATCCTTCGGCTTCGGAGACCGATATTCTATCCGGTTGAACTACAGGCACAGAAAGAATTTTGTCGGGTCAGACTTTTATGTCTTTGTCCCGCCGCAGCTTTTGGAACTCTTCTAAAAGTTTTTTTTCTTCTTTGGATAGATTGTTTGGTATTACGACTTCTACATTAACGTATTGATCGCCTTTACGGTTTTTGCGATTAATGACAGGCATTCCAGCTTCTTTTATTGTGTAGATTTCATGTGATTGAGTACCAGGCTTTATTTTAATCTTTTGTTCGCCATAGATAGTAGGTACTTCTAATTCATGCCCGAGCGCAGCTTCTGCGAAACCTACTTTTACGGTGGAATATATATCCGCTCCATCACGTTTAAATTTATCGTGAGAGCGTACTCTTACTACTAAATAAATGTCGCCGCGAGGACCACCATTTTTACCAATATCTCCTTGCCCAGATAATCTCATGGTTGTACCGTCGTTGATTCCAGCAGGAATGGTAACCTCTATTTCTTTTGTTTCACGCTTGTAACCACGTCCATTACAGGGTTTACAGGGGTTTTTGATAAATTTTCCGCTGCCATGGCAGCTTGGGCATGTGCTAGTTTGTCTCACTTGTCCGAATATAGTATTCTGAAGATTCATCACCTGACCTGTTCCGTTACAGGTGCCACAGGTGCTAACGTCGCTAGGGTTCTCAGCACCTTTACCATTACAGGATCTACATAAATCAAGAGGATTAAGTCTGATTTTCTTAGTTTTATCTTCTATTGCATCCATGAAATCTATCTGAATGCTGACTTCGTGATCTTGCCCTTTGGTTGGGCGATTCTGAGCTTTAGCTCCACCGCCACTGAAACCACCACCAAAGAAGCTAGAAAAAATATCCCCTAAATCTTCGAAGCCGCCAAAGCCCTCTGCTCCAGGACCAGTAAAGCCACCAGCTCCTTTTAAGCCTTCTGCTCCGTATTGGTCATAAATTTGTCTTTTCTGAGGATCTTTAAGAACTTCATATGCAGCACCAACTTTTTTAAAAAGCTCTTCATTACCTGTTTCTGCATTATCTGGGTGATATTTACGAGCCGCTTTTTTATAAGCGGACTTAAGTTCTGCTTCATCAGCAGTTTTATTAACACCTAAAAGCTCGTAAAAATCTTCGGTCATCACCACGGCTATAATTTTATCATTTTAAATCGCTCCTCTAAAATGTATTTTGAGCAAAAATGTTCTTAATGAATATATTATTAGACGTTGAATTTAAACTCTATTACATCCCCATCCTGCACTACATATTCTTTTCCTTCGTCGCGAGCTTTTCCTGAACTACGTGCTGCAATTCTACCTTTGCATTGAATAAAATCATTATAGGAGATGACTTCTGCTTTAATGAAGCCTCTTTCAAAATCAGTATGTATTTTACTAGCGGCTCTAGGAGCTTTATCCCCAATACCTATAGTCCAAGCTCTGACTTCCTTTTCTCCAGCAGTGAAATAAGTTTGAAGTCCAAGTAGTCTGTAGGTCTCTTTGATGAGTTTTTTTAAGCCCATCTCTTGTACGCCAAGTTCTTTTAAAAATTCATCTTTTTCTTCGTCCTCTAGACCAATAAGCTGTGCTTCGGCATTAGCACAGATCATTACTAGACCGCAGGCTTCTTCTTCTGCAATTTTGCGGACTTTGTCAACGTATTCATTGGTGTCTTTCGCGATATCTGCTTCTGAAACGTTCGCGGCATATATAACTTTTTTTAAGGTGAGCAAGCCATAGGATTTAATTTTAAACTTCTCTTCCTCACTGAGATTAGCAGCTTTAGCTGGTAGGCCTTCCTGTAAAAAAGGTAATATTTTCTCAAATATTTCGTCTATCTCGACTATTTCTTTTTCACCAGCTCTGAGCTTTTTAGAATATTTTTCTCTGCATTTTTCGACTAAGTCTAAATCTGAAATAGCAAGCTCAGTATTTATAAGGCTAATATCATCTACTGGGTCTACTTTACCTGCGACGTGAATAACATTAGGGTCGTCAAAGCACCTTACTACATGGACGATAAGATCAGTTTCTTTTATATTTGATAAGAACTTATTCCCAAGTCCCTCTCCTTGACTAGCTCCTTTGACTAGTCCAGCGATATCAACAAATTCTATAACGGCTGGAACTGTTCTTTGACCATTGACTAAAATTTGCAACTCTTTAAGTCTAGAGTCTGGAACTATTACCATAGCAGTGTTTGGCTCGATGGTGCAAAAAGGATAATTCGCAGCTTCAGCCGTTTCATTGTTACTGAGAGCATTAAACAGTGTTGATTTGCCTACATTTGGTAAGCCTACGATACCCGCTTTTAACATCAAACCAGATTATAGCAATCTTGCTAAGCCTAAATCCTCTACTTTAGCTTTTACTGATGCTTTATTGATATCAGGGCATTTGACGGTGATAATGCTGCCAACGGTTCCACTGGTAATCGCTTGGCAGCGGAATTCTAATTTTAGGTGTCGAGATTCGCTGATGACACGTATGTATTCACCGCTTTTGATTATTTTGTGCTGCGTTAGCATGTTCTTTTTCAGTGGGCTGCCAATAGCTAATTTAGTGTTAATGATGACGTTACCTAAGGGTGCGTCTGCATATAGATCATAGTCATGTGGAGGAATTGTTCTTTTTTCGGTTTGAAAGTTGTTAATAGAAAGTATTTCATGTGGTTCATGGTTTTTTTTACTGATAAGCATATTCCTGTATTTAGCGATTTTGATATGTATGCTAATTATTTCTCCATTTGCAGCTTTAGCGATTATTGTCTGCATATCGCTTTTAGAATTAGGATTGAAACCAGAGATGCTTACTGCAGCGTTTGGTACATTCCCGATAAATTTTTTCATTGGCATTGTTGGACCGATTAACTCGTATTTAAAAACGTTTGTGTTGATATTTTTGCTGAGATATTCGATTACTTTTGGTTTTAAATTTAACCAAAACGGTGAAGTATCATGATTGACACTATTTGTTAAGGTGGCTGTTTTGCTTGTTGTTTCTGATAATGATGTCGCGTCAGAGATGCTGTGATTAGGAGCGGTTACCGTATTGGAGCTGATAGAAGTTTCTTCTGCATTGATGTTGAGTCTGAATAATATAATGCAAGAAAAAAACAAACCAATAGTTATAAAGTGAAAATAAAGCTTTTTATTTTTCTTTTTTTGAGCCATCTACTTTATAAATGCCCGTAAAATTTATTAATTAACTAGATTATTTGCTTGCTGAAGCATTTCACTAGAAGCTTTAATAGCATTACTATTCGCTTCATAGGCTCTTTGAGCGGTAATCATGTTTACTACTTCTTCGACTACTTTAACATTACTTAATTCTAGAAACTTTTGTCTGATTGAGCCAAAGCCAGATTCACCAGGGCTACCCTCTTGTGGATTGCCACTTGCGTTAGTTTCTTTGTAGAGATTCTGTGATAACTCCATTAGTCCTGCATTGTTTGTGAATTTAGCTATTCTTAAATTACCAACTACTTCTTCCTCTGCCGTTCCACCTCTTACGACTGAGACTGTTCCATCACGTTGAATTCTAACTTCTTGAACATTGTTTCCTATATTGATACTTGGGAAAAGTCCATAGCCTTGGCTGCTAAGTAATTCACCCGTTTGACCATCTATTTGTAAATTTCCGTCTCTCGTGTAAACTATATTTCCGTCTGGATTGACTACTTGAAGGAAACCTTCTCCTTCTATCGCCACGTCTAGTGGATCATTGGTGTTGTTTAAACTACCCATTCCGAAAGATTTATCGGTTGAGCTGAGTTCCACTCCTAGCCCGACTTGTACGCCATTTGGGCTGGTTCTACCATCTGATAATACGGCGCCCGGTGCTGTTAATACCTGTGAAAATAAAGTGCTGAAATGAGCTTGAGCTTTTTTGTAGGCTGTGGTGTTAATATTCGCCAGATTGTTTGAAATTATGTCTATGTTTGTCTGCTGGGCTTGCATCCCAGTTGCGGCAGTATTCAGTGCTCTTTCCATAGCAGCTTTATTGACTTATTTTGACTTTAAAAACTAGACTCTTTGTTTTAAAACTGACGGGGAAGATCGGGAATCTGATGTATTTTCCAGTCTTAATTGATTTTTAAATTATTTGTGTGTACAATGTAATTACTTGCCAAAAGGATACGATGAAAATGAATCTTGATTTAATTGATATAGGTAATTCTAAAGGTATTCGTTTACCTAAGCCAGTAATTGAAGCTTGTGGAATCGAAAAGACTATGCAGCTTGTCATAGAAGATGGGAAAATCATTATCACTCCGATTAAAGCATTAAGAGCTGGTTGGAATGATGCTTTTAAGAAAGCTAAGACTGATAAGCTAGATAGTGTTATCACTGAATTTTCAGAAATCTCTAATGACTTCGATCAAAATGATTGGACATGGTGAGAAGATTTGAAATTTATTGGGTTAACTTAGATCAGACTGTGGGGTGCGAAATAAATAAAGTACGGCCTTGCGTGATTATTTCACCTGATGAATTAAATCAGAATCTGAGTACTGTCATTGTTGCTCCACTGACTAGTACGCTTAGGAATTATCCGAGTAGGATAGATTTAAAATTTAATGGGAAAAAGGGGCAGATCGTACTTGATCAGATTCGGACTGTAGATAAATCTAGGCTGATAGAGAAAGCTGCTTCTATACCTAGTTCTTCTGCGAAAAAGATTGTTGATTTGCTTTTAGAGATTTTTACGTAATCCGAATTTTTATTAACATTTTGACTATTACCTTCTCACGCATTCTTAATAATCCTTTAGGTTTTATTATGTTAAATTGTTGTTATCGTGTCGTTCATAAGATTTTTTGCGATATTAAGTTTTTCTCTGCTCTTATCATCAGTTTCAGCTAAAACTTTAGAATTCAAAATTAAGGATTCTAGATCACTTTCCCATCTAGAGTTGGTTTTAGCAGATTTTTCTAAAAATCCACAGCTCGCTCTAAATTCACTGAAGCAGATTTATAAACAGGATTCAAATCAGCTAATTAATAACTTGAAATTTAAAAAGCGTTACGAAAAGTTAGGTTTAGATAATATTTATCGCTTGGATTGCGATACTGCTGATTGCGATACGATTGTAAAAAAATTAAACGAGTCTCGATTATATGAATATGTCGAAGTTGATAAAGTATTAAAGTTCCAGCGCAGTAGTGCTGATCCTTTTCTGAATTCTAATGGGTCTTTTTGGAATAAAGCCTTTTCAGAGACTTGGGGTTTAGAGCAAAGCAAAGCCAAAGAAGCTTGGACTCTTACACAGGGTAATAATAGTGTAGTTGCAATTTTGGATGAAGGTCTCTCTTATAATCATCCTGATTTATTTAGTAATATTTGGGTGGATCCTGATCTTGTGACTGACAGAAACTTGGATGGATCTATCAATCTTAAAGATCTTGATTTAAATAATAATAATGCTGTTGATTCTAATGAGATGCTTCTAGGCTCTATCGGAAAAGATTTCTACAAAGAGATTAACTCATCAGAGCAATATATGAAAGACTATGTCGGTCACGGTACTTTTATGGCTGGAATTGTAGCTGGAGTGAAAGATAATGGTCTTGGCTTGAGTGGTGTTGCCCCTAGAGCAAGAATCATGCCGATTAAAATCATAGGACCTAGCGGAGAGGGAACTATTTCTGGTACGGCTGATGCTATTAGATACGCTGCAGATAAATCTGCGTCGGCGATTGCCTTATCTGTTCTATGGAGCGTTGATTCATCGACTATTAAAAGTGCGATTGATTATGCACGCGCCAAGGGTACTATAATGATTGTTGCTGCAGGTAATGGGAATACTCTTTTAAGTAATTATGAGGCTAAGTATCCAGCTTACTATAGTATTCTAGATAAAGTTATTTCCGTATCTTCTGTTAATCCAAATCTTACTGTTGACTCATTTGCTAATTATGGCTCTGGTATTAATATACTGGCTCCGGGCTCGGAAATAGTTTCTACTGGAAATAATGTAACCTTGATAGGTCAGAGTTTCCCTGAGGTCTATGATGGTCTTAGTGATCTTATTGTGACTCCAGAGAAAGAATCTTATTATGTTGTACAAGGTACCTCATTTGCTTGTCCTTATGTGGCAGGGGCAGTAGCCTTAATTAAATCTATAGATCCTAATGCTTCTTTTGCTCAAATTAAAAATGCTTTGCAAAACTCTTCCTCAAAGTCTTTTACTAATAACCAAGGGAAATTTTTTGATGGTACTGTTGGTGTTTTGAATATCAAAGCAGCTTTAGATGCTTATAGTAGTAGTCCAGCTCCACCTCCAGCAAAAGGATCTCTTACTTTACGCTCTGGTTATTTTAGAGAAAATAGTTTATACACTTCAGGTACTTTAGATGTCGTAGGTGGCGACTATGCTTCCTATCAGTATATTTATACTTTAATTGAAGGTGCTGAGACTTTTCAAATAAACGGCTCATCTCTGAGAGCCATTAATACTTTAGATTATGAACAAAGAACTAGTTATACGGTAAAAGTTAGGGCGACTGCTCCAAATGACACGTATCTTGAGAGTGTGTTTACTATAGATGTTACCAATGATCCTAGTGATGATCCCAAGTTGGTCGAGATAAGTCATACGGATATCGAGGAGAATAATTCAATAGGTGATGATATAGGACGGCTTTCGGTCAATGGTTTTAGTTATATCTATAACTTCAGCCTAAGTGGTCCAGATGCTGATAAATTTATAATATCAGGTCCTAGGCTTTTAGCTAATGCAGTATTTGACTATGAGACCAAAAATAGCTTTAACATAACGGTAAATGCTGTTGGCGATGCTGGTCTGAATTTGGATCCAGCGACAACAGATATTACTATTACGGTGACAGATCAAAGTTACCCCTTAAGTCCGCCTAATCGACTAGTGCCTGATACTAGTTTGCGTATTTTGAGAAGATCAGGTAATCAAGTTTCACAAACTATAGCTAAGTTCAAAACCATCAAAGAATCTAGTGAAAATATTTCTCTTAGCATAACTGGAAATAAGCGTTCCATGAAATATTTAGGTGTTAGAGATAATGAAATATTTATCAAGACTCCTTTCCCAGAGAAGTTCTTTGCGAATAGGATTTCGATTTTATATTCAGTAAGAGCTGGTAATTTAAGCTACCGAGGTACTCTGGGGCTTCGTTAGATAAGAATTTATTTTTGTGTTAGAATCTATAGGCATGAAGAAATTTATTAATACCTTGCTCTGGTCCTCCCTCCTAGTCTCTTTACCGACTGCAGCTGGAATTTATAGATCTACTGCTAACTTTAAGCCTACGAGAAATATAGCACCAGGCACAGACACTATTAAATTTAAGTACGATGTGGTAACTCCGCATCTTGTAAAAACTAATACAGATGTCTATAACGGTTTTAATCCGAATTTAGTAACTTTTATAATTACCCCTTTGGCTTCTGCTGAAAATCATGGGTATTTAGATGGAGGAGTTGGATCGATTTTAGTCGGAGCCATAGTCGCTAGAGTTAGGGCTCAGCTGCATCCTCATGAAAATTTTTATAAAGCTAGTATTATTGACTCAGAAAAAAAGCTTGTTTGTGAGCCTAGTTCTTCTAAGGTCTTAGAGTTTGATCACACATTTGTGGATAAGTATAAAAATATAATTGAGCGTGAAGATTATGATGAAAAATCGTATCCTAGCGGTTCTAAAGCGGCTTTAGTAGAATTTCCAAAAAAATGCTTTACAGCAGATAAGAAAATCATTCTTAAAATTGAATCCGTTGGTAAAGCTCTTGAACAAGGCTTTACGAGAGCTTACACTACAGATACTATTAACAAAAAATTAGTTAGTGAAATATTAGAAGCTAATTGATTATTTTAATTGCTGTAATATTTTATTTTTAATTTCATAAATGTTACTTTCATTAGGCTTTTCTTCTGTCTTGATCAGCATTTGTAAACTCGGATGTTCGAAGCAATTCTCTGCAAAGTCAAAAGCCATTACCGCATAAGGTTCATTAATTTCCCTTGCGTGATAAAACTTAGCCATACCGTAGAAATCAATGAAGTTATCATTTACAAAAAACTGTTTTTGCTGCAAGGGTTTACAAATTAACTTCCCCTCTTGATTCTGCAAATCAAGAGATTTAATATGATGCTTAACTTTTGCGTTACCTTTAACACCTGATGCGAACTGGGTTCCAGCTGGAGCGCCAGCAGCTAAGCCAGTAAAAAGATCAAGGGCTAGGGCCGAAGCAAATTTTAGATGAGAAGATGATTCAACTTCTGGTTTAACTAAAGCTAATATTCTAATTTTATCTCCAGATACTTCATATTGAGGATCATGCGTTTTTGAAGTTGATTTGAAAAATTTTTTCTCGTAATCATCACTGAGAGCAGCATTAACGAATTTAAAAGTAAAAGAATCTTCGCTCTGGCTGAGATTCGCTGCTATAGCTTGAGGAAGCTGAATTGAAGAGGAAATTAGAATCAAGCAAATCAGTAAAGGTCTACAAGTATTCATAATAGAAATTCTATCAATTAAGACTTGTACAAAATACTGAAAAACAAGAATCTTTTTAAATAGTTTACTTTACTTATTTTGAGTCAAGGGGGGTTTAAAAAAAACGATACATGACTACAATGTAATTATGACCCAAACTATAAAACATGATGTCGCTGATTTAAGCCTTGCAGATTTAGGAGATAAAAGAATTAAATGGTCTGCGAGGGAAATGCAGGTTCTGCATAAAATTCGCGAACGTTTTTCTAGAGAAAAGCCTTTTGCTGGTATGAGAATGTTAGTCTGTGCGCACATTACGGCAGAGACTGCTAACTTGGCTATTACTCTTAAGGAAGGCGGTATGGAAGCTTATCTTATCGCAAGTAATCCTCTTTCTACTCAAGATGATGTGGCGGCAGCTCTTGTGAAGATTCATGGTATCCCAGTCTTTGCGAAAAAGGGTGAGTCTGGAGAGACATACACGAAGCATATTGAGATAGGTTTAGACTCTAAGCCACAGATCATTATGGATGACGGTTCTGATGTTATAGCTACTTTGCTCAAGGAGAGACCTGCACAAGTTAAAGATATTATCGGATGTACAGAAGAGACTACTACTGGCATAGTGCGCTTAAAGGCTATGGAAAACGAAGGTGTTTTATCATTTCCAGCTATTGCCGTTAATGACAGTAAAACTAAGCATTTATTTGATAATCGTTATGGCACTGGCCAGTCTACTCTTGACGGTGTTTTAAGGGCGACTAATGTTCTTATTGCGGGTAAAGTTACTGTGGTATTGGGTTATGGTTGGTGTGGTAAAGGTATCGCCATGCGTGCTAAAGGCTTAGGAGCTGATGTAATCGTTACAGAGATAGATCCAGTGAAGGCTCTTGAAGCAAAAATGGAAGGTTTTAGGGTAATGCCTATAGCGGAAGCTGCTAAGGAAGGAGATATTTTCATAACGGTTACTGGTAATAGGCATGTGGTGGATTTAGAGCATTTTAAAAACATGAAAGACGGTTCCTTAGTTTGTAATTCAGGCCATTTTAATCTTGAGTTGAATCTAGATGCTCTAGCTGATATTTCTTTATCTCAAGATGAAGTCAAGCCTTTCGTCGTAGAGTATAAGCGTGATCCATCTAAAACCAATAAACAGGGTTCTATCTTCGTTTTAGGTGAGGGACGCTTAATTAATTTAGCTGCGGCCGAGGGCCATCCTTCAGCTGTAATGGATATGAGTTTTGCAAATCAGGCCCTCGCGGTAGAATTTTTAGTTAAAAATCAAGATAATCTTGACAATAAATTACAAACGTTACCGCTCCAAGTTGATCAAGAGATTGCACGGTTAAAGCTAGATTCCATGGGGGTTTCTATCGACTCTTTAAGTTCAGAAATGCTCGAATACATGAATTCATGGACAGTTGGTACCTAATTCTTAAAAAAAATTAAGTATTTTCTCACAGTTCATAATATATATTTTTATTCAGTGCACTCACTAGATATAGCGTAGTACTATAGAAACTAATCGCATATCTAGTGTATTTACGAAAATGCATGTAGGAGAAATAATTTATATATGGTAGCTGAAGATAATGATTTTCTAATTGATTTTTTAGATAAACAATTCGATGGTGAGTTAACCGAAGAAGTAGAGGTAGGTGCAGTAGAAGTTCAGTTGGCGGAGATTAAAGCTACTAAATCTGATGGCTCAGAGGACTCTATAAAGCTCTATCTTAAAGAAATAGGTAGAATCTCTCTACTTACAGCGGAGCAAGAAATTCAACTCGCTAGAGAGATTTTAAAGGGTGGTAAAAGTGGTGATGACGCTAAGCGTAAATTAGTTCAGGCTAATTTAAGATTGGTGGTTAGCATTGCGAAGAAGTATTTAAATAGAGGACTTTCTTTTCTGGATTTAATTCAAGAAGGTAATTTAGGTTTAATTAGAGCTGCTGAAAAATTTGATCATGAAAAAGGTTATAAGTTTAGTACATATGCGACTTGGTGGGTGAGACAGGGTATTACAAGGAGTCTCGCTGATAAGTCTAGAACTATCAGAGTCCCAGTACACATGGTGGAGACTATTAATCGTTATAAACGTGTCTCTAGGCAGCTTTCCATGAAGCTTAAGCGTAAGGCGACTGATATGGAGCTTGCTTGGGCTTTAGGTGTTTCTATGAAGAAGCTTAAAGAAATAATGAACGCTAATAAAGTTCCAGTTTCTTTAGAAACGCCATTGGGGAAAGAAGAGGATAGTACGCTATCTGATTTTATAGCTGACGATGTGAAATGCCAGCCGGATACGGTAAGTACTGAAAAGATGCTTAAGGAGCATATTCAAGAATTACTAAAAGATTTACTTCCACGAGAAGCTGAGGTTCTTAAGCTCCGTTATGGTCTAGAAGACGGTCAAGTACGCACTCTTGAGCAGGTAGGTAAAGTATTTAATATTACTCGTGAAAGAGTTAGGCAGATTGAGTTTAAAGCTATGAAGAAGCTTAGAGAGCCTAGCAAATCTGCGAAATTAGAGTCTTATTTAAGCCAAGTGAGTTAAAATGAAATTTTGATGGAAATTAAGTATAGAAGAGTACTCCTTAAGCTAAGTGGCGAGGCTTTGGTTGGTGAGGGTCATTTAGGTATATCACCGCAGATTATTGATAGAATCGCAGAGGAAATTTATTTAGTTTCTAGACTTGGAGTCCAAGTTTGTATAGTCGTCGGTGGTGGAAATATATTCCGTGGTTTACAGAAATCTGCTGAATTAGGCATGGATAGGGCTGCTGCTGATTATGTCGGTATGCTAGCTACCGTTATTAACTGTTTAGTTTTACAGGGCGTTCTAGAAAAAAGAGGTATAGCGACTCGTGTTCAGACGGCTCTTACTATGAATTCTATAGCGGAATCATATATCAGAAGAAGGGCGACTCGCCATTTAGAGAAAGGCAGAATAGTTATATTTGGTGCAGGTACTGGTAACCCTTTCTTTACGACTGATACAGCTGCTTCCTTGAGAGCTACAGAGATGGACTGTGATTTATTATTAATGGCTAAAAATGGTGTAGATGGTGTCTATGATGATGATCCGTCTCTTAATCCACAGGCTAAGAAATTTGATACTTTAACCTATGACGATATTATTACTAAAAACTTAAAAGTCATGGACACCTCCGCTATTGCGTTATGCAGAGATAATAGTATTCCTATCGCCGTTTTTGATTTTGCTCGCCCTGGTGCGATCAGAGACCTTGTATATGGCATGGAAATAGGTACGCTCGTCAAAAAAGATTAGTTCGAGGACGACGAAAACGCAGAAGATGTAGCTCTGTACAACCGCATTTCAGAGAGCGATACAGAGCGTACAGTTTCAAGGCTGAGGAGGACGAGTGACCGCAGTGTACTAAAAGTAATTTCCAGCGATGCCGAGCATGCGAGACAAGTCTCATATGCGAGCAAGCGGAAATACAAGCTTGATTTATCAAGCTTACATGAGGATCACGAGGACGACGAAAACGCAGAAGATGTAGCTCTGTGTCGCTCTCTTAGAGGTTTATGAAGTTTTTTAGGAAGGTAAGTCCTGTTTCAGAGCTTTTTTCTGGGTGAAACTGGCAGGCGAATAGATTTTCACCATTCCAAATATGGCTAATAAAATCTTCAATGTAGTTAGTGAGCGCGTATTCAAGCTTAGGAAACCTTTTTTCTACACTTTCGTTATTTTTTAAATCTTTAGCGTGGGCACGATAGCTATGCACAAAGTAAAAATCGCTACTATTTTCTATGTCTTTAAAAAGAGGGTTTTTACTGTTATCTGGTAAGGTTACTTGATTCCAGCCCATGTGTGGAATTTTAATTTTTTCTTCAGCCTCGGCTTGGCGAATTTTTAAAAAATCAAATTTACGTACGTGTGTTTCAAAGACGTTTAAACCATCAACTATTTCAATGCCATGCTCTACAGGACTCTCTGAACTAGAAGCACAAAGAACTTGCATGCCAACACATATGCCCATGAAAGGTACTCCAGATGTAGCTTTTTGTATAATGCTATCGGCTAAATTAAATTTATGGATTTGATTCATGGCATTTGCGAAACTACCAACACCTGGAAAAATAACTTTATCGGCTTTATTAATTTCATCTGGATCAGAAGTCCTGTAGGTACTAGCACCTAGGTGTGCGAAGGAATTTTCTAAGCTGAAAAGGTTTCCCCCACCTTGATAGTCAATTATGCAAATTTTAGTATTAGGGGGCATCGGATCTTACTGCTATAAATTTATCACTTTGAAGCCAAGCAATTTGGTTTTCGTATTTAATTTTTGCCCAAGATCCATTATTCTCTAATATTTCTATTGGCTGTGCTTTGAATAATTCAAACATCTGCGGATAGCTAGTGTCATTTCCAGCGTAGGTTTCAGTGCTGTTGACACTTATAAAAGCAAATTTCTTATAGTGAGTGAGCCAGCTTACATAAGCGGCATTGCCGAGACTTAAGATCAATAGTCCTAGGCATGAATATTTGAGGATAGTGTATTTAGATTTTCTGAATATAAGAAATAGTAGATTAAAGGCGATTAAAAGTATCAGTGATTCGCTAACTGTAAAAAACATCGCGGGATATACATCTTTAAGTTTATTTGCTTTGATTGTTTGGATTGCGTAGTTAATATTATTATTTAACTCTTTATCTCTTGGGATAATGGTTTTCGCTTTGAAGTAATGGGCTAAGGCTTTAGCGTATTGCTTTTGATGAAATTGGGTATTAGCGAAATTTATTAAAAGATAGGGATTGTTATATTCTTCTATAAGTAGATTTTGATAGATATCTGAAGCTAGAACATAGTCGTGATTTAGGTAATATTCTTCTGCTTGTTTTAGCTTCTCACTATTCATAAAGTCTCTTTAAGCCTTTTAAAATTTTCAGAGCTCTCTCTTTTAAATCACTGCTGATAAGTTCAGCGCCTAAGTTTTCTTTTATACCGTAATTAATTCTATCAGTGTTCTCAATAAATCTATTAAACTCTTCAAATAGCTCGGGGTCAAGAGCTGGGACTTTATTCTCAATATTTTGCTCAAGATCTATCTGGGTGTAGAGGCTTTTAATTTTATTGGAAATATCACTTACATTTGTATTTTTTAAAATAAATTTTTCATATTCCTTGAAAGGGAATTTTTCATAGTGCTTTCTCTTAGCTAATTTTCGTATTATGCGAAGGATGCTTGGACTGTAACCTATCAAATTTAGAATGATTACTAAGGCTAAAATATAAAGATTGAAATAAGAATCTCTCATCAAGCGAATCAAGAGATTTGGGTCTGATAAAGTGTGAGAATAAGCCTGAACACTAGTATCTCTAATGTGGTTAAGCTGCTTACTGCTGCTGAGATTCTTTGCTGAGGCATTATCGGGCTTATCTTCAGTGCGATTATCTTCCTCTGCTCGATTGTCTTCCTCTTCATTATTGATGCTTGAATTAGATTTTTTTTCTTGAATCTTGATATCAAACTCTTTGCTAGAGATAGTTTCATATTTGTTTGTTTCTGGATTGAAGATAATGAAAGGGTTACTGCTAAGCTTTAATGAATTTTTTTTACTATTTGGGATTAGAGTACTGTTTAGGCTTATTCTAAACTGCTCTTTACCAGGGAGTGGGAATGATTGTTTTTTTGATTTATCTTGGTAAATATTATAATCACTTGATTTTAAGAAAAGTTCTTTTAAGTTTAGGTTATTAGGATTACCATCTCCAGAGATTTCTGTGAAAATACTTAATGGCTCACCATTTATAGCTGAATCCTGTGCTAGGCGATGATTAAGTTTTAAATTGCCGATATAGCCTTTAAAGCCTGAGGGTATTGGGGTGGGCAGAGCTTTTACATTTATAGTTAAAGCATTCGTCTTTAAACTCTTCTCTGTTTCAGTACTGAAGCTGTTATTGAAATTAGCAAATGGGTCAAAGGGATCAAAGTTAGCATCAATCTCTTTTAAAACGCTAACTAAAATTGCTTTCGCGGGGATGCTGACTTGCCCAGCTTTGACTGGATATAGTGTGTAGGGTAGCTCGTAAATGAAGTAATCTTCACCATTGAAATTTTCTGTGTATTCTTTACTTTTTTCTGCTCTTTTGTGGATAAAGTTGCTTAAATCAAAGTCTGGGAGCTGTATCTGTCTTAAAGTACCTTTATGGTAGATTTTGAGTTTAAAGATAATTTGTTCGTTGAGGAAGGGATTGTTTTTATTTACTGAAATAATCGCAAACGGAACTTCTTGCCCTGCTTCTCTAGCTTGGTTTGATATTTCTTGATCTTTTAGAGAACTAGGGTTATTACGCGTGGCATTATTTTGTTGATAAGTTTCTAAGACTTTGATCTGTAATAAAGCTTTAGGATCATTACTCATATTAGATCGTATCGGCAAAGTGAATATACCTGCTCTTCTGAATCGCAGTGTATAAGCTAATTGCTTAGTCTGCATGAACTTATTATTTATTATAGTAATGCTTGAACTGCTTTGTCTTGCTACCACGTCGTAGCTATTAGTATGTAGGGGAAACTTAAGAGCTTCTTCCCCAGAGTTATCTAAGTCGATTATTAGATCAGTACTTTCATCTAAGTAAATAGGGTTCCGTGTTAAACTGCCAGTAATAGCAGCTTTAAGTGGTAAAGGAAATAAGCTCGCTGTGATTAAGCTTATTAAAATATATTTTAGAATTCTGCTTTTGAATGTTTTTTGTACCATCGGTTCAGGCATTGTAATTACTACCTAAAAGGGAGATAGATTTAGTACTAGAGTATCCTTGTTCAAAATTAATTAATATAATTTTACAGTTAATTTCATTCGCTATTTTAAATTCAGGGCATTTTTCATAATCGTTTAAATCATAATCACCGCCTTTCGTATAGATAATCGGTCTTAATGCTGAAAGTAGCTTAGAAGCAGTGCTTTCACTGAAAATAATTACATGATCCACGGGTTTTAAGCCGAGAAGTAATTCTGCTCGTTCAAGCTCAGAGTTGATTGGGCGATTATCGCCTTTGAGTTTTTTAACACTGCTATCTGAATTTAAGCCCACTATTAATAATGCCTGTGAGTCTAAAGCTTTAGAGGCTTGTAGATAGCGCAGATGTCCTACGTGTAAAATGTCAAAACAGCCATTGGTAAGAATTAGAGGCTGTGAGTTCTCGCTTGAGAACTTTTCTAAGTCCTCATCTGTATTAATAATCATATTCAATATTTTACTTCTTTGAATTGATTTTTAAAAACATTTGTCAATTACGCAGTCATTTGCTAATGGACATTCACTAGGACTTAGCATTTTAGCCCATTCTTTACGAAAACATTCCCTAGATTGAATATAATCTAGGGAGAAATCAAACATCGCTTCCATGGTCATATCATGCTTTTCTGCAAGAGCTTTAAGAGAATAGAATTCCTCAGTGTAACCTAAAGCTAGGTTTATGTTGAACATTCTCCTGCATATTGGCATGCCAGTCACAGAACAGCTTGTAACTTTAGTGTGTTCGCTTGTCACAGTGACTATTGTAGCAATGAAAATATTTTAAGTTTTCGTTATATATTCCTAAAACAAAGCTTTAATTTTTCTGATAGGGTTTTCTTAATATAAATTGCTATAATTTTCAGCATGCGTTCTTGAGAATCATTCTCAATCCTAAATCAAACCTCTAGATAAATCACTCCGTAATTTATGAATCTCAATCAAGTTAAACCAGGGCAAAGTATTAAGATAGATTTTATTCCAGAAGATCTAGAGCTGAGGCTGTTTTCATTAGGTATAAAAGCTGGTGATAGTGCGGAATGTATATCTCGTAGTTATTATGGACCAGTGGTATTGAGAAAAGATCGTGCTTTTAATCAGGTCGCTATCACTCATAGATTAGCTGAGAATATTTCAGTTACAGTTAAATAGAGTAGATGAGTTTTATTAAGGGCGAAAAAAAAACTATTAAAGTCGTTCTGGTTGGGAATCCTAATGTTGGTAAATCAGTAGTTTTTAACTATTTAACTAGTTCTTATGTAGATGTTAGTAATTATGCTGGTACTACTATTGAGGTTAGTGTTGGGAATTTAAAGCTCTCTGACACCGAGAAGCTTGGGTCTAATTTTTCTTTTCAGGTAATTGATACCCCTGGTATTTACAGTGTCTCAAACCTGCAAGAAGAGGAAACTGTTACTCGTGATTATATTCTTGAAGCTGATTTGATTATAAATGTCGTATCAGCTTTATCTCTTGGGCGTGATTTATTTTTAACTAAGCAGCTTGCTGATATGGGAAAGCCGATGTTGGTTTTAATTAATCAGTACGATGAAGCGAGAAAACACAAGATAAATGTTAAGGTGAAGGTTATTTCCCAGGCTTTAGGTTTAGATGTAGAATTAAGCTCGGCAACTCTTGGAGAAGGTTTGGAGGAGTTACGTGCTTATATTTTAAATTTTATTGATAATGCGAAGTTTAAGCCAGGGCGGATATCTAAGGAAATAGATAATTACTGTGTCCCTTACTTAGAGATGGTTTTTGATAGGGCCTCCGCTTTGCTCATTGCCGAAGCTGATGCTGAAGTTGCTAAAGCTAATGATATAGTCTTACCTCTAAATGCGACATCGCGCCGCAAGGAAATTTATAATATCCGTAATCGTGAAGTCGATGAACTTGTGAGGGAAGCTGTTTCTGAGATTCAGTTTGCGTGGATGGATAAACTTGGTGATTTATTCCTTAATCCTGTAATTGGTTCGCTTACCGCAGTAGTAGTGGTTTATACTTTTTTATTTTTATTTTTAGGTGTTTTTGTTGCTGGTACTACTGTTGATTTTCTTGAGAATGATATTTTTAAAGTTTACTATGAGCCTTTTATGAGAAATTTAGTCGGCTCAGTACTTTCTTACGATGGTTCTTCTATGGCAGGCACTTTATTTACTGATCCAGCTAGGGCTTTAGGTACTATACTGGTGGGTGATTATGGTGTGCTAACACTTACAGTTACTTATCTTTACGCACTTTTATTACCTCTCGTATTTGGTTTTTATTTAGGACTTGCTTTTCTAGAGGATTCTGGATATTTACCACGTTTAGCTGTTTTAGTAGATGGGGTTCTTTCTAGTTTAGGCATGAATGGTAGAGCTATAATTCCTCTAATTCTTGGTGGAGGCTGTGTTACCATGGCGACTGTCACGACTAGGCTCTTATCGACTAAGAAGGAGAAGCTTATTACTATTGCCTTGCTTGGTTTAACTATTCCTTGTTCTGCTCAGTTAGGCGTAATACAAGGGCTTTTAACTAATATTGGTGGCTTTTTACCATGGTTAATTTGGGGTGGGACTTTATTTTTAGTTTTTGTTTTGACTGGTTTGGTTTTAAATAAATTAGTACCAGGTGAATGCGGCCATTTCGTCTCAGATATTCCACCTATTAGATTACCTATTTTTAAAAACCTTATGCAGAAAACGATACAGCGTACTAAAGTTTTTATGAATGAGGCTATTCCAGCGTTTTTTATTGCAGCTTTAGTCGTTAGTGTTTTACAAGTAACTGGGATTTTAAAAAATATTATTAACTGGGCTGAACCCATTATGGCTGATGTCCTGTTACTACCGAAAGAAGTTACCTTGAGTTTTATTCTAGGTATGATCAGGAGAGACTTTGGTGCTTTTGGTTTAATAGAAATACCACTTAATGCTGCTCAATTAGTCACTGTTTGTGTTGTACTAACTCTTTTCGTGCCTTGTATCGCAACGGTGGCAGTAATGATTAAAGAAAAGAATTTGAAAATAGCTATGGGTATTTGGGTTAGCTCATGGATACTAGCTTTAGGGATAGGAGCTATCTTAGCTCGTGTGTTGCCGTTCGTACTGTGAAGGACTGCTCGAAAACGCAGAAATTATAGTTGTGCAGGCGTCTCACTTGGCTTGTAATATGAGTTTGATTTTAAGTACTTGATTCACTAACTCTTTAACTATTTTAAAAATAGAAACCTTTAAAGCAAGTGGATCTAAGATGCCAAGCTGATCATAATTGCATATTTTTCCTGTATCCAAATCAATGCCATCTTTATTGCTTGCATTGAAGTTGATGCTTTTTAATTTAAAGTTAGGATCGAGACCCGCATTTTTAACAATTTGTTTAAATAATGCTGGAAGTGCATCGATAATAATGTCAAAGCCTGTAATGATATCTTTGCTGAGTGAGAGTGATTCCTGTGATTTTCGAAGTCTTTCTATGAGGTTAATTTCAGCTACCCCGCCCCCAAGCACGTAACCAGATTCTAAACATTTTTTAAATGCATTTGCTGCATCAACTGCTATGCGTTTTTTCTCTGCTAAAGCACTTTCTAGTTCTGCTGATAATAATAAAGTAGCTTCCTGCGCTTTAGTTCCTTTGATAAATACTCCTATCGGACTTGAACTTTTCTGGATATATTCTAAACTACCACTGAGTGCTTTTATGCTAGAGGCTTCTGCATTGAGTAGCTTTTGTCTACTAGCTTTGCTAGCACCACTAATGCGAATTAAGGCATTAATATCTATCTGCCTTAGATTACTTAAAACGAAAACCCCTTCTTTAATAAAGAATTCTTCGATTTTAGGCATAATGCTCCCACTAGAGAAAATAGCTTTAATACCTAAATGTGCTATTTTATCAGCCATGCTGAGAAGCTTTTCTATACTTTCATCTAGGCGTGTTACACCAGTATCGGTGCTGATTACTTCACTAGATAAGGCTTCTGGCTCTAGTGGCCCTTCTATAATTAAACACTTGCAGTCATAGAAATCATTGTCATAGTGGTAGTGAGCTCTTTTATTAATAAAATAGGAATTGAAAATTTCAGATTCACGGCGTGAGCAGCTGTGTATGGCAGAATTAAAATCAAACTGCGTAATTAAATATTCAAAACTATTTTTCTCAGAGATATATTTAGCAAGTTTAATCAGAAGATCAGTTAATTCTTTATCTCCCCTTGCTGAAATTAATGTCGCAGAGCGTAATCTAGGATCCTCTATTTGTTGAATAGGCGTGGAGTGCCTTTCAAGTAATTCTATAGTTCTATCTATAGCCATGGAAATCCCTTTAATTAGTGGAATTGGTTGATGACCGCTTTTAATTTTTTCTAAGGCAAGGTTTAAAATCTCACTAGCAAATATAACCACACTAGTAGTACCATCGCCGATTTGTCTTTCCTGTGCTTTAGCGATTTCGATTAAAAGTTTTCCTGCTGGGTGCTGAATCTGAATAGCTGAAAGTATGGCGACACCATCATTAGTACACTGAAAATCACCATACTGGTCGACTAGCATGACATCTAAGCCTTTAGGTCCAACGGTGTGGCGAACTGTATCTGCGACAGAGTTAATTGCAGATATATTTATTTCAAGTGTTTGAATGTGGCTTACAGAGTCTTCCATAGTTGGTATTATAGTATTTTTTATTCTGGAATCCTTTCGGGCAGAGGCGCATTCATTAAGGGCTTTTGTTTGTCAAGTTTATTTTTAAATAAACTAAGTTGATTTTGAAAATAGTCTAAATGATATTCTTGATTTGCTGATATTTTTTGATCCCAGAGTTTCCATGGAGCTTGATTCGACTCCCAGAGTTTTTCTAATTCTAATTTATCTCTGAGGGTATCCATTGGTAACCAGAAACCTGGGTGCTTAAATGCTGATAGTTGATTACTGAATGCAAGATGTTCTAGAGGTTCTTTTTCCCAAATACAGGAGTCTCCTTCAATTAAATTTAATACTGTTGGTTCTAGTACAAAAAAGCCACCATTGATCCAGCCATTATCTGTGTCTATTGGTTTTTCTTGGAAACCTTTTACGGAGTTATTTTCACCTAACTGTAAAGCACCAAATCTTTGAGGAGGGCAGACTCCAGTTAATGTTGCAAGTTTACCTGAATTTTGATGAAATTTAATTAATTCGCTTAAATTAACATCGGAAACGCCGTCACCGTAAGTCATACAAAAGGTTCCATCTTGAACATATTGCTTGATTCTTTTTAGGCGTCCACCAGTCATAGTATTTTCACCAGTATCCACAATTGTAATTTTCCAAGGTTCACAGCTATTATGATGGATTTGCATCTGATTCGTAGACATATCAAAACTTATGTCTGATTGGTGTAAAAAATAGTTTGCAAAATATTCTTTGATTATGTAACTCTTGTATCCAGCACAAATTATAAAATCATTTATTCCATAATAAGAGTAGATTTTCATAATATGCCAAAGAATTGGCTTACCACCAATTTCTATCATTGGTTTGGGGCGGAGATAAGATTCTTCCGTTATTCTTGTACCTAGACCACCGGCTAATATAACTGCTTTCATAAGTTTCGATATCCTTATTAGTACTTATTAACCAATACTAAGGGTTAAGTATTAGGTATGTTAGATGATATGTTGAATTATCTATAGACTATTCTATCTGATTCTTTGCTTGTTAAATACTGCTCCCAAATATTCTTAATTTCTTCAGCAAAATCATTTGAGAAGCTTTTTATATCTGTGGCAGATGAATTTAGATATTGTTCTCGAATAGTTTCTTTATAGTAGATTATTTGCTCTGGTGATCTTGCAAGATTCACTATTTTATCAATATAGTCTTGCCGGTCTTTAGCAATTAGTTCAGGTAAATTTGTACTCATTAATATATCGGCAGACATTCTACTTGCCCACCTATCCCCTTCAATCGCTATTAATGGAACACTCATCATAAGAGTTTCGTGTGTCGTAGTTCCTCCATTAAAGGGAAATGTATCTAAAGCTATATCGATTTTGCTGAATCTCATTAGGTGCGAGGCCTTAGTTTCGGGTATTTCAAATTCTAGTCTAGATTCATCTACTCCAAGTTTTTTAAAGCTGTTAATGAGCTCTATCTTGTAATCGGGATCTACTAATGAAAAGTTACTGATTAATATGTGACTTTCTGGAACTGATTTTAATATCTCTGACCATGTCTCTATTACAGTAGGATTGATTTTAATAGAGCTGTTGAAGGACCCAAATATGATTTTGCCGTCGTTTCTGGCAAGTGAGCGGTTTATATATAGATTTTCATAGTCATTTGCAGGGTAGGCACCAGCGAATGGTAGATAGCAGATTTTTTCTGTATAAAAATGTTCTTCCCCTTTTCGTATAAGAAACTTATCTGCGATCATATAGTCAATTTCCTTAACTCCAGTAGTACCAACTTGACCAAGCCAAGTTATCTGTATCGGAGCTGGTTTTAGTCCAAAGGTTTTAAGTCGATTTAAGGCTGTGTGACCAGATAGATCAATTAATACATGTATCTTATCGTCGAAAATTTTTTCGGCGAGCTCAGTATCAGTAAGTTGGGTGATATAGGTAAAAGAATGGCATAAAGAAAGCAGTGATTCTGCAAAGGGATTTTCTTCGTTATTAACATAGCAGTGAATTTCAAATTTTTCTTTAGGAAAATATTTTATTAAACTACTTACCCAAAAGAAAACAGGGTGCTCCTTAAAATCTCCAGAGACGAAGCCGACACGGATAATTTTTTTTTCTTTATACTCATCTTGATATTTAGAAAATTCAAAATTTTTCCCAGCGGTTTTAACAAAAGGTTGAATGATATTTTGGTGGTATTCATTTGCAATTGCAAGTATTTCTTCTTGTGAAATTGTTGAACTGTAATGCGAATTCATTGTGCGATTATCATGAGCTGTAATATTTTGAGGGTTTTGGTAAAGGATTTTATTTAAGAGTGCTAGGTTTTCGTCTGTAAGACCATAGCACTGCTTAATCATAGATTGATACAAATAGCCCCATTCATCTTCTGGGAAATTATTGATAAGTTCTTTAATTAATTTATTGAATGTTTTTTTATCATCTAAGCTTAAAGCCAGATTCACTGCAATATAGTATGGTAGTGGGCCTAAGTGGGTATTCTTGAGTGCAGGTGGTATGTAATTTAAAATATCAGGATTCTTGGTTTTTTTGTTGTAATGGAGTGTGAGGAAGAACAGATTTAGTTCAGGGCAGTTAGGATTTAATTCGTAGGCTTTTTGATAAAACTTAATAGCCAAATCCTCACTATTTTTTAAGTAAAAAGATCCTATTGCTTTACAGGCAAGCTCTAATTCTTTTGAAGATAAGCCTGTCTTGATAAGGAAGTTATTGAAAAACTTTTCAAGAGGAGAGATATCTAGCTGGAGTTCTATGAGGCGTTTGAGTTGATCATAAAGTAATAAGAGATCATTATCTAAAGTGGCTTCCCCTCGATGAAATATACCATTAATTGAAAGAGAAGAGTTTGCCTTCATAATTTCTTGCTTCTATATTGAGTTGACTGTGCTATTTTGCTACTGTCCATTGTTTGCCACGATTAGGCTAAAAGTGAATCGATTAAAAGAATTAATTTGTCAATAATTTTATAAGCCGTACCATTCTATTGAGTCACTTATAGCTCTATCTAAATCAAAATTTAGGCTTAGATTTAATTCATGGCGTGTTTTTGATAGATCTGGTATGTAGGCTTTATTTGCTGCATTATTAGTATTACTATCTTTGTTAATAATTACAGGATGTTGATTAAACATGCGGGAAATCTTTTCTGCAAAATCTTTAATAGTAATGGCTTCATCTGAACCGACATTATAAGCTTCTCCATTCTTGCCTTCTATTAAGATTTTAATTAGCCAGATGGCTAGATCGTAGCTGTGCATAAAGCTTCTTATCTCACTACCATCACTATTGATAGAAATTGGCTTATTGTGCATTAAACTGGTGAAAAAGTTTGAAACAGCAAGTTCCGTGCCTAATGGTAAATAAGGACCAATAAAAGAAAAACATCTCGCAATTGAAAATTTTTTATATATATCGTTATCAAAATAATCATAAAAATATTTTTCAGAAAGTCTTTTTCCTAAGATATAAACGCCACTATTTTTGATTATTGGCATCGTATGTTTCCAGTCTTCTTCTGAAAAATGACTGTTATTATTAATTTCTCGATAAACCGCACCAGAACTAACATACAAGCATCTTATATCCGGATTTAACTTGACCAAATCAAGTATTAACTTTGTCCCATTTAAGATACTTTCTAAAAATATCTCAGGACTTTCCTTTAGTAATAGCAAATCCTGAATTTTTGTTGATGGTGTTGCTCCATGAATTATGTAATCTATCTCTTTAATTATGTCTTCTAATGCTGGTAAGTGGAATTGATTAGTGAAATCAACTTGATAAAAATTAATTTTTTGAATATTCTTTATTAATTTAAAGTCTGTTTGAAAAGCAGCAGGGTCTCTGCTTAATATATTTAGAGTTAAGTTTAAATCTAATGCTGTATTTGCAGTTACAAGGTAATCTAATAGGCATTTGCCCAAATATCCTGTTCCACCAGTGATCAGTATTCTTTTGTTGCGGAGTGCATCTAAAAAGCTGATATGTGGGTAAATATCTTCAAATTTGAAAATGGACTTTAGTTTAGTTTGCTTAGAATTCATATTTGACAGTATAGGAATTACTAATATAGTATCTTAAACATATGTCAAGCCCCCGAAATTAAGAACCAGCAGTTCCACTTTTAGAAATTAAATTAGAGAATTGAAGCAGACTCATTTTAAGGGGTGAATAATAAAGTAGATTTATACATTGAGTAGTATTACATCATTCGTGTAATGAGCATTCCTTATTTGCTGCGTGATTTGTTGATGGTAGGATGGGGAAGATATCAGAATAGTCCCTTGAAAATATTTTAGATTCTCTGGTGATTGGACAAATAAATTTCCAATTTTTCTTCCTTGTTTATTTTTATCTGAATCCACAAGATATCGGATATCTAGCTTTTTAAATTTATCATCACCCAAGAGGCGCATTGTTTGCATACCTGCACCCCAGATAGCCACGGGGATATTATTATTGATTAATTGATTAAGTACCTCATGATTTTCAGGCTGTGAGCTTAATTCTATATATGCTAAGAAATCTTGGAATTCTTGATCAAGCCCAAAAAGGCCATAAATAGCTGGATATTGTTCGGTCTCAGAGATATAAAAAGTTTTTTTACTACATTGTAAAACTTTTAAACCATGTAGTCCTAATAGGGTTTTTAGAGATAAGTCTGTAAAATGATTAATATGTTCAAGGCTAAAATAGTGAAATGGTGCGTGCATTAAATCTTTATATCTTGATGAATCTGGAACTTCGACGTAAATTAAACCATTTTTATTTAAGATTTTCACTAGGTTTTTCAAAGCTGAATTTATATCAAAAACATGTTCTAGTACATGCGAAAGAATTATTAGGTCGAATTTTTTTTCTCCAAAAATTAACCCTAGGTCATCTGAGAGATTACCTTGAAAAGCTTTGATAGACGAGGCTTTAGATGTAATTTTGTCTATGCAGCGATCTGATGGGTCCAGTCCAAATAAATTTTTAAATCCTTTTTCTTCAAAGAGCTGTAATAGACCACCAGTAGCTGAACCGATGTCCAAAATATTTAGATTAAGATCTTTATCTGCAAACAAATTCACTACTTCTTGCAATCTATCTTTATCCCAAGTGTGCAAGGCATTACCAAAACCTAATTCTTCGTTATCATAACTTGATATCCTTGCATAGTAATTATTGTAATCTTTCTGAATTGATCGCGAATCTGAGAAAGTAAAGTGGCAGTGATCACAAGCAACGAGACTGATGTGTGGATCTAGGGGGTTATCGTCTTCTATTATAAATTGTTGTGTATGTAATATCGAACCAGTAGGGCTTGAACAGAGAGGGCATTTTCTAGTTAGTGGCATATGATTTTATCCTTTATTTTAGACCATAAAGTACTAACTTATGATGTTTTGAGCCATTTCTTCTTCTGGTAAAAATGGACTCATATTTTCTAAAGAGGGGGCTAGCATAGAACCGTCTGCTAATCTTTTAGACATGAGTTTAGGTGAAAACTCTTGAGATGGATCACACATTACTTCAAAAAGTACAGGTTGGTCAGAATTTAGGAGTTGTTGTGCTTCCTCAGTTCTCCAGTCTTGAATTGAAGTCACTTTATAGCATGTCAATTTAAAGGCAGTCCCGAGTGCAATAAAATCTGGCATACTGACACCATCGTTGGGGCATGTTCCAAAGACATTATCGGGAAAATAATTACGTTGGGTTTGTTTAATGCTTAGATAACCAAAATTATTCAAAACAACAATCTTTATAGGCAACTTATAGCCTACAATGGTCTGCAATTCTTGAATATTCATCATGATACTGCCATCACCGGTGAGGCAAATTATCTTCTGCCTATTTAAAGCTATTGAAGCCCCAATAGCGGCTGGCAAGTCATAGCCCATACTAGCACTGCCAGAATTTGAATAAAGTCTTTGACCATCTTTGATTTTAACGGTTTGAAAACTAATAATTGCAGCAGATGCATTCCCTGTAACCACAACATCTTCTGGTTGGAGACTATTTAATAATTCTGATATGAAAAAATAAGGATTAATTAGTCCTTGCGGGCTATTTTGGTATTCAGGGATAACCGTTGGATATTTTTGAACTCTTTCTTTGCACCATTGGAGGTAGCTTGAATGTTCTTCTTGAATTTCCCAATCAGCTACATTTTCCAAAAAACAAGGCATAAATTCTTTTAAATCAGCTTGTATTTTCGTATCAATTGTTAAAGTTGGTTTGTTAAGTTCCGCAAGGTCTACATCAATCATGATCTTGTATGCTTTGCTTGCAAAATTTTCCCAATTGTAACTAATCTGTCTAATATTAAGCCGAGACCCCAGAATTAATAGAAGATCTGAATTTTGAACAGTGAAATTTCCAGCTCGATCACCTACAGTACTAGGTTTACCAGCATAACAAGGATTGTCGAAAGGTAATATGTCGTGGGCGTTCCAGCCAGTTACTACAGGTATGCTAAGTTTAGAAATTAATTTAAGAAACGTATTATGTTGTCCAGATAACCTTATGCCATTGCCAGCAAAGATGACAGGCCGCTTGGCTTGTTTTAATTTGTTTAATATTTCTACTATTTCTTGATCAAAGGAATGTGACTTTAATTCTTGTAATTCTTGTTTTGTATTTTCATGAATACTAGGATTGTCGATTAATAAAGAAATATCACCATCCCATCTTTCCAGTAGAGAAGTGTCTATTTTTATGCTCTGTACATCATTCGGAATATCAATCCATACAGGACCAGGTCTGCCAAATGTTGCTAAAAAGAAAGCAAAATCCATAATTTTGCCGATCGCTAGCGGATCTTGAACTGTTTCTGCATACTTTACGATAGGATGTGCAATTGAAGTGATGTCGACTTCTTGATCTCCTAACTGTCTTGCTTTAAGACTGTCATAGTTCCATGAAAGTGTTGTCCGTTTGACTTGTCCTGAAATAACTACCATTCCGAGTGAATCCACGTAAGCGCCATGAACACCATTAAGTGCATTAATCGCCCCTGGTCCAGTAGTGACATTTACTACTGCAATAGAGTTACTAGCTCTGAAGTAGCTTTCTGCAGCCATGGCTGCTGCTTGTTCATGATGAAAACAGATCGGCGTTAGATTTTTGTTCCTAGCAAAGGCATCGTTTAGATGCATTGCTCCTCCACCGGTGACCAGAAAAACATGTCTAACACCATATTCAGCACAACGTCGTGCTACATAATCTGCTAATCGTATTTGATCAGTCATAGTCCTCGATTGAGAATCAAGAGTTTCATATCAGGGTTTACTATGCTATTACCACTTATATGCTCCACCGTCAGTGGTTCGTTCGCTTTAAGAGGCTTAACTATTAACTCTTGATTCATAACCTCTCTACAGCTTAACTGTCCTTTATGTAGGGGGATCGATAGATAGAAGTAATCAAAAAAATTATCCCGGGTAATAGTTAATCCAGCAGGTGTTTCACGTTTTGCGAAAGCACCACGCACTAAAGCATCTAAATACTCTTCTTCTTTTTTATCAATTGGACGACGAGCAGTAGAAACACCTCCGCACATCTCTCTAGCCTTAATAAAAGCCTTGAACCAAGTGTCACATTGTTCAGGTAAAGAACAATATGGAGAGACTGGTACGTTTTGGTAATCAATATCAATATGTCTTTCCCACGTTCTTACTCCTTTACCATAACTGATCAGCATGCTTGAGAACCAATCATGATATTCATGGGTGCTGAAACCAATAATATGGTTTGGGTATTTATTTTTTAGATAGTCAATCTGGTCAAGTACAAGCAAATTATCTTCACAAGGATACAAAGACACACAGTGATTAATGGCAAGAGGTATTTTAAACTTTTCAAAATAATTGACTAAAGTGTCAATATCTTGCTCCGAAGCACCACCGGTGCTAGCAATAACAGGACGCCTAGTTCTTGCTATTTTTTCAATTAAAACCCAGTCGTTAATATCTGAACTTGCTATTTTAATAATGGGTAAATCGAATTCCATGCATAAATCTACACTAGCTTCATCAAAAGGAGTTGCCATTGGAATGCAGCCCAGATTACGGATTTCTTCAATCAGGCGCATAAATTCCATTTTTGTTAATTTAGTAGTTTCTGTTTTTTTTATATATCTAATTGAGGAATTACCCTTGAAGTCAGGGTGGATAAAATGTTCAATATCACGGAATTGCAGCTTAATTGCAGCTTTGACATTGTTTGCATTAGCAACTGCGGCATGATCTCTAATGATTTTAAGACCTCTCTCTAAGCTTCCTAGATGATTATTGGCTAATTCAAGAACAAACAAGTTTTCAAATAAATTTTTATCTAGTTGTGATAATGTATCCATTTTTCAATTCCCTCGGCAGAGCTTTTTTCCATTAGTTCCCAGTAATACAATAGAAATAATACACTAGATCACCCATTTTTATAGCCTCAATTCTGTTATTTGCTTATGATGGGTCTGTTTGCTTGAGCTTCTTGAAACGTTTTAATGATTTTTGACCTGAAGGGTTGGAATGTGATTTAAAATGGATTTATGAGAGATTGTCCCCTTTGTGACTCACAAAAACGAGAGCTAATTAACACACAAAAAATATTTAAACTACCACCGATTAGTCTTTCTGACCAAATTCAGATTTATGAATGCCAATCTTGTCATTTTATTTTTTCAGATACCTTGGTTGAGCAAAGCAGTTATGACAATTATTATCAAAGTAGTACGAAGTATCTTTTTAAAAATGATTTTTCAGAACTTGAGATTAAGCGAGCAAACCAACTTGTAGATTTGATTGATAAATATTTTAGTTTAGAAACTAGAATTGTAGAGATAGGTTCAGGTAGTGCTTGTTTGATGTTTTGCTTAGCAGCAAGAGGTTATAAAAATCTTATGGCTGTTGATCCTAGTTATGATTCCTCGGATATTGATAAATTACCTTTTAAAGCACTGCTTGGATTAATTGGTAATTTGCCAAAAGCTGTTGCTGATGCGGAATTGGTAATTTATGTACATGTTTTAGAGCATTTGTTTGATCTTAAACAGTTCATGGATGAGTTGAAACAAACTTTTTCCTCCAATATTTCAGTATACATAGAGGTACCTGATGCTGCTAGATATTGTGACTACATTGAATCACCGTTTCAGGATTTCAATTTCGAGCACATTAATCATTTCTCGCCAGAGGCTTTACAATTTTTCTTTGAACGAAATGGCTTTAAGAATTTCGAAACCAGTCAAGGTAGTATTGAACCTGTAAGGCATAAATTTGTACCAGTTATATCTGCTTTTTTTCAAAGATCTACTAATAAAGATTTTTTAGAAATTGCTGGAAATTTACCCTATCCAGTCGCTTACAAAAAAGAAATCAATCTTTATGCGCAGCGGTCTTTAGAATATTTTATGAGAATAAAATCTTTGATAAAGAAAGAGTTGTTAAACGTAGATCAGGTCATAGTCTGGGGTCTTGGGCAGCTTTGCTTGAAGTTGCTTGCGGAAGATATTATTCCTCAGGAGAAGATTTTTGGTATCACTGATTCTACTTTTAACGCTTCAGTTGTGAGCCTTTCAAATAAAAATATAAATTTATTAAAACCGTGTGATTTAATAAACTATGATTATCCTATCCTAATTGCAACCACGATTTCTCAAGTCCCAATCTTAAAATGCATTGGCGATTTGTCTTTGAAAAATAAAGTTATTACGTTACCAAATTATCTAAACTAATTTATGATAGCTATTTTAAAAAATTTTTTTCATAATAAAAAGATACTCATCACAGGTCACACTGGTTTTAAAGGAGCTTGGCTGTATATTATGCTGGAATCCTTTGGAGCAGAGGTCTACGGCTTTGCACTCGCCCCGAAGTCTACAGAAGATCTTGCGAGCCTATTGGGGATAGATAAGACCGAGAAAAGTTTTATTGGCGATATTTGTGATTATGTGGCTTTAGAAAATCTGATTCTGAATATAAAACCAGAAATAATTTTTCACCTAGCTGCTCAGTCACTGGTTCTGACATCATATGCACAGCCAGCAGAAACTTTTAAAACTAATGTTTTTGGTACTTTAAATCTTTTGGAGATACTGAGGAAAAACAATTTAGATCCAGTGGTCGTAAATGTCACTACTGATAAGTGTTATGCTAATTTCGATTCTGGAGTCCCTTTTCAAGAAGGAGATTCACTTGGCGGAAATGATCCATATAGTGCTAGTAAGGCGATGGTGGAGATACTTAGTAATTCTTATTATCAGAGCTTTTTTAAATCTAAGGAAATATCTGAAAAGAATTATGACAAAAACGCAGAAGTTAAAGTTCGGCAACAGTGCCATCCTAGGCTAGCTACAGTACGTGCTGGTAATGTAATTGGTGGAGGAGACTGGAATGATAATCGTTTGGTGCCAGACTTTGTTAGATTTTTATCATGTAATGAAGATATAGTGCTTCGTAACCCAGCCTCTACTAGACCTTGGCAGTTTGTTTTAGAACCATTATATGCTTATTGCTTACTTGCTTATAAGCTTTCATTAGAAGAGGGTTATAAGTATTGCTCTGCTTGGAATATCGGTCCAGATCAGGATAGCTGTGTTTCGGTTTTAGAACTTACTAGTATTTTCCTTAACAAGTGGGGTTCAGGGGATTATAGGCTAGATGATAATTCTTCTAAGGCTAAAGAAGCTAAGCTTTTAATGTTAGACGCATCTAAAGCGAAGCGTGAGCTGGCTTGGAGACCAGTGCTTAGCGTAGAGCAGGCTATTTCTATGACAGCTCTTTGGTATAAGGCTTTCTTGGAGAATAAATCTGAAATAAAAGATTTTACATATAGTCAGATAAAAGATTTCTTGGCATTATATGATAATCACGGGTGTGTTTAATGAATTTATTAAAAAATATTTTAAGAAGCTTGATTAAATCTTTATCTAAGCTGTTTTTCTTTCTGGATAAATGGTCTAAACCGATTTCTACTTATAGACCTGTCTCTGGCAAGGTTTTAGGAGCTGAGGAATTAGTAAATATGGTGGATGCTTCATTGGATATGTGGCTCACTACTGGAAGGTTTAATCGAGACTTTGAAAAAGCCTTAAGAGATTTTTTAGGACTTAAATATGCACTTACGGTAAACTCTGGCTCTTCTGCTAATTTACTTGCTCTTTCAGCTCTCTGTTCACCTAAGCTTGGAGAGAGGGCTTTAAAGAGAGGAGATGAGGTTATCTGTGTGGCTGCTGGTTTCCCGACTACGGTAAATCCTATAATTCAGAATTCTCTCAGACCCGTATTTTTAGATATAGAGTTAGGGTCATATAATATTGATGTAACTCAGTTAGAAAGAGCTTTAAGCCCTAATACTAAAGCTATATTTATTGCTCATACTTTAGGGAATGTTTTTGATTTGAATGCTATAAGAGCTTTTTGTGATGAGCATAGACTCTGGCTTATAGAAGATAACTGTGATGCTTTAGGTTCTAGATATGATGGTAAATTAACAGGTACCTTTGGTGATATCTGTACTTTAAGCTTCTATCCTGCACATCACATCACTACTGGTGAGGGTGGTGCTGTGCTTACTCGCGATCCCGAATTATATAAAATACTTCTATCTATTCGTGATTGGGGTAGAGATTGTTGGTGTCCATCTGGAAAGGATAATACTTGTGGAAAGCGTTTTAGCTATGAATTAGGTAAGCTGAATGCTGGTTATGATCATAAATATATTTACTCACATATTGGCTATAACTTGAAAATGACTGATTGGCAGGCTGCGTGTGGTGTGGCTCAGATGAAGCAAGTCGAAAGCTTTATTCAGAGAAGAAAGTATAATTTTAAATACCTCTATGAAAGATTAAAAGACTATTCTGAATATTTAATTCTGCCAGAACATTCTAAATTAGCTGAACCTTCATGGTTCGGTTTCCCTCTTTCAGTGAGAGAAGATAAAGGTGTTAAAAAAGTAGATTTAGTAAATTATTTAGAAGAGAATGGAATCGGTACTAGACAGCTTTTCGCTGGTAATATTTTAAGACAGCCAGCTTATCTAGATTATGATTTTGAGTTTAGGGTTTTAGATTCGGATTTACTAAGAAGCTCACAGATTGATGATTTCGTTTATGAGCTGCTGCCGAATACAGATTATTCGATGAGAAATACGTTCTGGATTGGTGTTTGGCCTGGGCTTAGGGAAGAGGATTTAGATTATTTTATTGCAGTATTTAAATCATACTTCGCAAAATTCACTCCACATTGATTTCATGGCTTCAGTGAAGTCTTTTGCAAAGTCATTAACATTTACTATGGCTGAGTTGAACAAGCTTTCTCTTAATTGATTTCTGTAATAATCTATCAGGTCTGGAGAAAGACTGAATTCAACAGCTTTCTTGATATAGTCATTATGATTTTCAGCGATCAACTCGTCATGTCCTAGTGTATCCATGATTTCAGCTGACATGCGATGCAAGATTCTTTCTCCTCGGAGGCCAATTACGGGAACTCCCATGAATGCACTGTCAATGCAAGTTGTACTAGCACCTAGAGGAAATGAATCTAAATAAACGTCAATATTATTATAATAATTAAGGTATTCATGACGATTTTTATTTGTTGCCCCTTCTAAGATTAGTTGCTTATCATCTATACCTTTGTGAGAAAAATAGTTTCTGATGTATTTATGTGTGTCATCTTCTTGCAGTGCATGATTGCATAAATATAATCTGGAATTGGGGACTGCTTTTAAAATTTTTATCCAAATGTCAAAACAATTTGTGTTGAGCTTAATCATGTTATTTAAACAACCAAACGTTAAGAAACCATTTTTCTTATAAGGTACTAATGCCTTCTCTTGACTGAGGTTGAAAGCTTCTACAATATTAAAGCTAGAGCCATATTTAGGTAAACGATAAATTTTTTCCAAATAAGTATCATCCTGTTTAGGCACGTGTTTGACATCGCTAATACAGTAATTAATTGATTTTAGACCAATAGGGCTAGGGTTTCCTAGCCAGCATGCTTGTGCTGGAGCTGGTCTTAGGGCTATTACTCCAAGCCGATTTAAAGTACTATGTCCAGATAAATCAATAAGAATATTTATTTGATCTTGATGAATTAATTTTGCAGCCTCTATATCATTTAGATTTTGAATATCGCGCCAATGGTTTGTTCGCTTTGACCAGATCTCTGTGACAGGGTCTTTTTCATTATTACAATAACAAAATATATCAAGTCCATTTTCTTGTAATTTAGGTATTAAATTGCCTATCCATAGAGAGATGACATGACTTTTAAAATCTCCCGAAATAAAACCTATTCTCAGTTTTTTTTCTTGTAAATTTAAAAGTGGAAATTCTGTATATTCTTTTCCTTGATACTCTGGAAAAGCTTTTTCTCCGTATATTTGGGCAAAGTGCTTTACTTCTGCATTACTGCTGTCATGAGTATAATGAAGATAGGAAACCATACAGCTAAGAAGACCTTTGTTGTGGGGATCAATTTCCAGTGCTTTAAGAATATGATTGTGAGCTAATCTTGCTTTGCCCATCGTAAATAGTGTCTCTGCAAGTATTGTATGAGTTCTTAGTGCTTGACTTGTGTATTTCAAGAGTTGATAACCATATTTGAGGATATTAAAATATTCTTTTCTTTGATAAGCATCATCAAATGATGCTAATAAAGCTTTGGTTAACTTGTTTTCATGGATAGCATTTTCTGTTTTTTTGTAAAAGCTTAAATAGCTTTGATTATCTGGATCTTCGAGTAATAGCTCTTGGCTTAAGTTTGCTGCTGCATCAAGGTTGCCATTTAGAAAAGCTGTCTGCGCAAGTAGGTAAACTGCTTCAGGGCAGTAATTTTTTTCTTCTAGTAATTCATAAAGAGAGTTAATCGCGGAATCATATCTTTGTGATTCTAGATCAGCTTTAATTTTTATTAATTTTAGTTCCCTTTGTTCAAGCATTGATTAGTTTTGAATTTTTTGATTCCAAAGATATCTAAGACCATTAAAAAACTCTTTTGAATAGCTTTTCATGTCAGCTGCTGCTGAGTTAAGATATCTCTCTCTAATACTAGATTTATAGTGAATGATTCGTTCTGGAGAATTAGCTAGCAGAATAAGTTTGTTAATGTAATCTGTTTGGTCTATTGCAATAAGTTCATCTAATTTGCTGAAATATAAGACATCTGCAGAGTTACGGTGTGCAAATTTATTCCCATTGATACTAATTAAGGGAATACTCATCATTAACGTTTCATGAGTAGTAGTACCACCAGTAAAGGGGAATGGATCTAATGCAATATCTATTTTATTAAATCTTTGGAAGTAAGCTTCTTTGTCTGATGGATTTTCAAATTCTATTCTTTCTTTATCAACACGGTGATCACTAAAGAAGTCTAAAATCTTTTTTCTGTAATGAGTTGAAACAACACTGTGATTACTCATTAAAAGTATTGATTTAGGTACTGAGTTAAGAACTTGTGCCCAAGCTTCTAGAACTTCTTTGTTAATTTTCATACTATTATTAAATGATCCTAGAACAATAATTCCATCATTCCTAGCTAGAGATCTGTTTATTTGCAAGTTTTCATAATCTTGAGCAGGATATGAAGTATGAGGCATGCGATAAACTTTTTCTGTGAAAAATGCCTCTTCTCCTTCCCTGACTACAAAAGGGTCTGCGATCATATAGTCTATTTGTGGCAATCCCATGGGGCCAGCCTGCCCTAGCCATGTGATTTGAAGTGGGGCGGGTTTTAATGCGAAAGTCTTCAGGCGATTGCCAGCAGTATGTCCAGAAAGATCAATAAGGATATGGATCTCATCAGCATATATTTTTTCTGCTAATTCGACGTCTGATAAGTGATTAACATATTCTAGTTTATGGCACATGCTACGTAATGACTCTGAATAGTCATTTGGTGAAATGCTTGCATAACAGTGAATTTCGAAGTTATTATTACCATCACTAGATGCATGTTTTAATAAACTGCTAATCCAAAAAAACACTGGATGTATTTTAAAGTCTGGCGAAACCATCCCTACTTTGATAGTTTTCTTGGAATTTTCTTGAAAATTCCTAATTAAGTTTGAAAAATCAAAATCTATTTTATGCTGTTCTAGAAACGGATGAATACATTTCTGGTAATAATTTTGTGAAAATTCAAGAATTTGCTCACTGGTAATTGAGTGAGAATAATGTGAGAGCATTATTAAGTTGTCATGCGCTAATGTGAGGCATTGATCACAAGATACTGCCTGCAAAAATTCAGAAATCGCTTTATCGACATCACCATTAGAGGTATAAACAGCTCCTCTCAGTAAATGAAAAATATCTAGGTATTGAGGAAATAAGTTTTCTAACTCATCAGTTAAGCTTTTGGCTAATTTTCCCTCATCTTTCTCATTTTTTTCCAGAGCAAGCATTAGGGCATAATTAAGAGTGATACCTTTTTCTATTGAGGTATTCGCTTGCTCTAGTGCATAAGGAAGAAATTTCTCTATTGCATAAATATCTTGATAGATTGAAAAATGTAAATGTGCAAATTTGAAATTCAATGAAGGGTTAAGAGGGCTTCTATCTAAAGCTTGTGCAAAGAAATATAGAGCTTTGTTTTGATCTTCTGCTAGGTAAAAGTCTCCTAATATTTCACAGATTTCTGTGTGATATTCCTGCCTCGCATTAGACTCTGCTTCAAGAGAGTAAAATATTTGAGGGTCTATTGTGAGATCTAACTCTAGTGATGATTTAGCAAGTCCATAGAGGACTTCAAAATTATTAGGTTCTTGCAAGTAAAGTTTTTCAAATATTAGATGTGCTTTTTTAAATTCTTGAAAATTTAAATATAAAAAAGCTAATTCTTGATTTTCTATTTCAAGCTGTTCTAAGCTCTTTATATTTTTGTAATGAGTAAGAATCTTCATCATTAATTGAGGGTGATTCCTTTTAAGAATCTCGTCATTTGAGAATCCCGTCTTCTCTAGCTCTTTTAGTAAATCTAGAGCCATGCCTAATTTATTATTTTTAATAAGGGTTTCTATTAGTTCTAGTTTGTCGACTTGATAATTGTTTGCTAGCATAACATTTACTACTTTTAGGCTTGTTTATTTTTGAATTCAATTATTTTTTGTCCCCAAAGATATTGAAGTCCTTTAAAAAATTCAGTTGAAAAATTTTCCATATCAGCAGCTGCTGAATTAAGATATTTTTTTCTAATATTTTTTTTGTAGTTTATTATTCTGTCGGGGTCCTTTGCTAAATTGACTAGTTTATTAATATACTCATCTTTGCTATTTGCAATAAGTTCTGGGAAGCCCGCAACTTCTAAGATCCCAGAGCTTAAGCGAGAAGCAATTTTATTTCCAGTTAAAGTAATTAGAGGGACACTAAGCATCAATGTTTCAAAGGTTGTAGTTCCTCCTCCATAAGGAAAGGGATCTAAAGCTATATCAAATTCCAGAAAACTTAAAAAGTAAGCATTCTTATCTGATGGAGCTTTGAATACAATTCTTGACTCATGAATATTATAGGACTGAAATAATTGAATAATTTTTTTTTGGTATTCTATGTCGCTCACAGACGCGTTATTAATAATAATTATAGAGTTATTGACATTTTGTAAAACTTGACCCCAAGCGTGCAAAACTTCATCATTAATTTTTCTTGCATGATTTATAGAACCAAAGACTATAATGTTATCGGTGCGTGCTAGGGAGTGATTAATTTGCAAATTATTATAATCAGCAGCAGGGTAAGCTACACCTGATTTAGGCATTCGATGAATTTTTTCTACATAAAGATGCTCTTCACCATGTTTAACGTAGTATTCACCCGTAATCATGTAGTCAATTTCTGGTAATCCCTGCGTGCCTATATGTCCAAGCCAAGTTATTTGAAGAGGAGCTGGTTTAAGGGCAAAAGTATTTAATCTATTCCCAGCAGTATGGCCAGAAAGATCAACAAGGATATGAATCTCATCAGCATATATTTTCTCTGCTAATTCTCTATCAGAAAGATGATATATGTATTCTAATTTATGGCATTGAAGCGATTCGGCAAGGGGGTTTTTAGCATTATTTGCATAGCAATAGATTTCAAAATTATCTTTTTCTACATATTTTAAAAGCGAGCTTACCCAGAAAAACACTGGATGCATCTTCAAATCAGCAGAAACAAATCCTATACGTAGTTTTGGGTTTTCTTGAAATTTATTGATTAAATTTCTAAAATCAAATTCTACAGAATTTTCCATCAAGAATGGTACGATACACTGTCTGTAATAATTTTGTGCATATTCAAGAATCTCTTCACTTGAGACTTTCTCTATATAGTGAGAAACCATTATAAGCTTGCTGTGAGCAATACTGTCACGAGGGTTTACCAAAATAGCTTTTTTAAAATAATTTAAGCCTTCGTCAATGTTTCCTTCAGCGAAACACATATGTGCTTTATAGACCCAAGTGGGACTGAAATTAGGAAAAGAATGTATTAGCTGATTTACAATTTGATTTTTTCTATAATGATCATTTTTCGCTTCAGCATTCAAGAAAGCTAAGCATAAGGCTGTATCTAGCTTTGAATTATCAACTTGTAAAGCCGTTTCGATATAATCACTTATTGCTAAAGGTGTGAGAGTTAATCTATAAATAGCTAATGCTAGGTATAAATTAACATAAGGGTTTTCTCTTTCAAAAGATAAAGCCGTTTCAAGGACTGCCTGTGCATCTTCAAGTTTAGACTTATTTAAGTAACATATGCCTAGGCTTATATACCCTGTTGTAAAACTGGGATTGGATAATATACTCTGCTTGAATGATTGAATAGCTCGATCTTTTTGTCCTAAATAAAACTCACATTCTCCTAGGGCATTCCAATATATCTCAGCTCGAATGTCTTTATAATTAGATAGTTCTATGGAACTAATAGCTTCATCATACTTACCTAGAGCTTTATAAAGTAAACCAGAAATAAACAGAGTCTCTGCATCGAATGGATTTTCTGAGAGTCTGTTATTTATTATAGAAACAAGTTCATCGAAAGAACCTTTCTGAATCAGTTTTTCAGCGAGTGCTAAAATATCTGTTTCATATTCAGAAATAGGAATACTCTGTCTCATTCTGTAAGCTTTGTTTGCCCAAGTTTTTGAATTGAATAGATCATCTTTATGCTTGAGAGTCTTTTTATGAAAATCAGGCAGATATAGTTTTATGGCACAAGGCTTCATTAATAAACAGACTACAGAGGGAATTGAGACTAGAAGTCTTATTGCTGAATTGATTGAGAAAAATGAGATTCAGAGAGCGAAAAAACTCTGTGATAATGAGCTAGAGAAGGATCAAGCTGATACTCAAGTTTTATTTTTTTTAAGTAAGATTGCAGCGAAGCAATCAGATGTGGATACAGCAATAGAAATTTTATTAAAGGCTTTAAATAATGAACCCACGCATTTAGGCTTACAGTTTGAGCTAGCTAAGCTATTATATTCGTCACGTTCATCCTATCCAGATGCTGCGAAGGCTGCTTTAAATCTTCTGAATCAGATTAACTCTGGTGAATATTATGAAAGAGCAAAAATATTGCTCGCAGAAATTTTTACAGCTTCAGGATATTATGAAGAAGCTGTAAATCAATTGAAGATGGTTCTCGTCGCAAATCCTGATAATATGGAAGCTTATTTACAGTGGGCTAAAGTCTTAATTAAAGAAGCCAAGAATAATGAGGCGTTTAATAAAATAGAATACGTTTTATCTAAAGATACACTTCTCCCAGAAGCTTTCTATTTAATGTCACAAATAGTTTCTTTCTCAGATGCTGATGGGCAATATTTAAAAGAGATGAAAGAGACACTTAGAATTAAAAAGCTTTCACGAAAAGAAAAGGGTTTTTTGAATTTTGCTTTAGCTAAGGCTTTTCAAGATCAAAATGATTATAAAAGGGCTTATGAAGCTTATGCTGAAGCTGCTAATCAAGTTAACAAGGGATTGAATTATGATATTAATTTAGATCTTAAATTTTTTGATAATATTAAAAAGACATTTAATCAGAATGTTTTCCAAAATCAAGGAGAGAACAGAAATCTTAGTGAAGTATCAAATTTTAAACCCGTTTTTGTGATTAGCTTCCCTGGTTTAGGGGTTCAAGAATTAGTAAAAGACTTGTTGAAAGATAATGCCAGAGCTTATATTGGAGAAAATTCTTTTTTAAGCCAAATGTTAGCGGGTTCTAGGTATAGTAATAATTTTTTGAATCTTATTACTAAATTCACGGAATTAGACTCAGAAAATTTAGATATATTTAGACTGCATTATCTTGATAGTGTAGCAAAGGTCGTCGGGGATTCAGTTTCATCGATAGATACATCTAAAATGAATTTTATTTACGTGGGATTAATTAAATTATTATTTCCGGATGCTGAGATTATTTATTTAAAATCTGTGGTAAAAGAAGATGCAATGCTTGAAACATACTTGCAGCTCTTTGATGAGCCAGAAATGAATTTTTCTTATAATTTAAAAAATCTTAATCAATTTTATATCGGGTTTGAAAAGCTTATGGAGCATTGGTTAGCTTTGTTCCCGGATATTCAAATTAGAGATTCTCTTGAAGGAAGTCTAAATAAAGATTTCTTACCATTCTTTACTAAAGATTTAAATAATGTCTTAAAAATGCGTTGATAGTATGAGTTAGTAATTTCTGAAAAACCATATAAAAGGTGTATGGTTTCAAAAAATAATACTAAGCAGAGTCTAAAAGTCCTTCAAGATTGGACTGATTATGATAAATCTGTTCTGAATTCTATTTCTTCAGAATATTATGCTAAAAAAGGTGTAGATGCCTTTGATTCTCAGGCTACTAATTCTAATTCTATTCCTAATACCGTAAGTAATTCATATCCGCATGCACTATCTATTGTTAGAATGCTGAAAGCAAATTTAGGTGAATTAGATTCTTCTTCTAAAATAAGAGTTCTTGAATGTGGTGCTGGTGCTGGTTTGTTTGCGAGGCATTTTTTGTTAGCAGCACAGGAAGAAGGAATTTTGCAGAGGTTAGAGTACTTTTTAAGTGATATCGCGCCTCATTCATTAAGACAAATTCAAGAAAAGGGCATACTTGAAGAGTTTCAAGATCTAGGTGTATTTCGCCTTGTAACATTATTCTTACCAAATTTTGATTCGGTGTTCGATTTAGAAGGAAATCAGATAGAACTGGATAGTTTAGATTTAGTAATTGCTAATTATGTAGTGGATAGCCTGCCAATGATTCCTTTAAAGAAAAAGGAGGGAGGGTGTTTTGATAAATTACAGTTAAAGATATCCCAGAATCAGTTCATCCAAAACCAGAACTTGATTAATGATCTTGGTTTTTTATCGCGCCTAAATATCATGGAACGATGGGTTGACTATGATTTAGCTCAAGCTAGTGAAATGGAGCAAAAATATTTTCACATTTTAGAATCAACTGCTAGTCATCACCCAGTTGGAGCGGAGTTGCGCTTTAGTTATTTTATTTTAGATCTTATGGATAGTTTAAAAGACAAATTAAAGCAAAAGGGCTTGTTTTATATCTATGATATTCCATCCAAGCAGGAATCAAATAAGCATTATTATTTCTTTGCTAATTCTGTTGCGAATCTTCTTAATGAGGAGTTAATTGTTGAATTTGTTCGGTCATCTAATTTAACTATCCTAGCTAGGCAAGATGCTTATCAGTCTAATTTGTTAATTATAAATACAGAACAGCCAAAACATGATTTAGTAGAGACTTTTAGCCGTGAATTTGAGAAGACTTGTAATATTAATGTTTTTAACGAGATACTTAAGATGATAAACGTAATAAAAAGCCCTCAATCAGTGGAGCTTTTAAAATTTTTGGTTGATAAGTTTCAGGAGATTGATGGGAAATCTGCTTTAAGTTTAACCGCAAAGGGGCTTTATTATGAAGCTATAAAGGATTATGACACTGCTCTAGATATTTATTTAGCCGTACGTAAGATTGATTTTTTAAATGAATGTTTAATCGAGGCTAAAATTGATAAATTAAGAGCATTGACTATTCCTAAAACTTCTTTTCAGATACTTTAGTTTTAGGAATCATAGGGAGATGTTCATATTGAATAAACATCTCTCCATGAACCTTGTAACTAACTTAACTAAGTGATTAAGGTAGAAGGTTAAGTGCAATCTGTGGAGTTGCATTAGCTTGTGCAAGCATAGTAGCAGCAGATTGTTGCAAGATTTGAGCTTTTGACGTTTGTGCACTTTCTGCAGCGACATCTACATCTCGAACTCTAGATCTAGCACTTTGTAAGCTTTCAGAATATCTATCTAGATACTCCATACTAGAACCTAGGGCATTTTCATAGGCACCACTCTGAGATCTCATTCTAGAGATGTTTTGAATCATGGTATCCAATCTACCCAGAGCAGTTGATGTTGCGGTTGCGCTTGTAGTACCACTTACAGTTTTAACGTTTGCAGAGCCTATAGTGAAGGTGCTTAAGGCGATGGCGCCTTCTCCAAGTGAGCCAGAATTTGTTGAAGTGAAATCAATAAAGAAACCTCTGTTTGCTACGGTACCTGTTGCAGTTTGAAGTATTAATTGATTACCATCACTTGCTCCAGTCTGCAGAGTTATATCAGCAGTACTTCGTAAAAGGGACACACCGTTAAAGGTGGCATTTGCCCCCATATCGTTAATGGAAATTATTCTTTCATTAATCTCTCTTTGTATGGCATCTTTTTCGTCAGAGCCGTTAGTACCGTTTAGGGCTTGAACCGTAAGTTCTCGAATTCTTTGTAAATTATCCTGTACTACTCCTAGAGCCCCATCAATGGTGGAAATCATTGCGATCCCGTCACCAATGTTTCTTTGGGCTTGATCCATGCCTCTAATTAAAGTAGTCATTTTCTGAGCTATAGATAGTCCAGCTGCATCATCACCAGCTCGATTGATTCTGTATCCTGTTGATAATTTCTCAATGGACTTTTGCATCATATTTGTATTTGATCTTAATGCTCTTTGAGCAAAAAGACTCTGTGTATTGGTATTGATTATAACACCCATGTCTTACTCCTTTTCAGTGACTTAGTTTGAATTAGTTACAAACTTTTATATCGGCTTAACATGGTTGTTCGGTAGTGTTTGTTATGAAAATGCACTTGGTGATCTAGTCTCTGAAAGGATTTCATGTTTTTAGTTTAGTTTTTTTCAAGAGATTCATTTTTTTAAGGTATTAAGTATTAATTCCCTGAGCTGCTTATCGGACTCAGCCAAGATTAAAAAATGCTACTTTAAACATTTTTCAATTAATACTGAACTTGATTACCCATTAAGCCGCCCCTAATTTTATTTAAAGTAATTAACAGAGACATCATGGTGAGTGCTTCTTAAGAAGTTTTTAAGATTACTTATTAGGGTATTAAGAGCATTAAAAGCAGTGAGAGTATCAGAGTGAATGATAGTCCCTAGTTTCTCTAAATATTCTGCACACTGCTTTTCGCTCCTAAAGTTTTTTATGAATTCTGCTAAGCTTAAGCCTTTTTGAAATTGGATCCCATGTAGCTTTTTCGATGATTTCTTAAGGCAGCAGGTTTAGAGCAAGTTGAGGTGATGCATTGGCTTGTCCAAGCATAGCCGCAGCAGTTTGCTGTAGTATCTGACCTTTAGTGAATTCTGCACTTTCGGAAGCGACATCTACATCTTGAACTCTAGATCTAGCACTTTGTAAGCTTTCAGAATATCTATCTAGATACTCCATACTAGAGCCCAAGGCATTTTCATAGGCACCACCCTGAGATCTCATTCTAGAGACGTTTTTAATCATGGCGTCTAATTTGCTCAGAGCAGTTGTTGTTGCGGTTGCGCTTGTAGTACCACTTAACGTTTTAACGTTTGCAGAGCCTATAGTGAAGGTACTTAGGGCGATGGCTCCTTCTCCAAGTGAGCCAGAACCTGTTGAAGTGAAATCAATAAAGAAGCCTCTATTTGCTACGGTACCTGCTGCAGTTTGAAGTATTAATTGATTGCCATCATTCGCTCCATTCTGCAAAGTTATATCAAGAGTACTTCGTAAAAGGGAGACACCATTAAAGGTGGCATTTGCGCCCATATCGTTAATGGCAGTTATTCTTTCATTAATTTCCCTTTGTATGGCATCTTTTTCGTCAGAGCCGTTGGTACCATTTATGGCTTGAACCGTAAGTTCTCGAATTCTTTGTAAATTATCCTGTACTACTCCTAGAGCTCCATCAATGGTAGAAATCATAGCCAGTCCATCACCAATGTTTCTTTGGGCTTGATCCATGCCTCTAATTAAAGTGGTCGATTTTTGAGATATAGATAGTCCAGCTGCATCATCACCAGCTCGATTGATTCTAGAACCTGTTGATAGTTTCTCAAGAGACGCTTTCATCGTCGCAGTGTTTTTTCGTAATGCTCTTTGAGCAAAAAGACTCTGTGTATTAGTATTAATTGTAATTCCCATGTATTCCTCCTTATGACTGAATATCAGTCTTATTAGCTACATTATTAGCTATCGGACAGTAGTACTAATAACTTTAGGGTAATTAAAAAAAATTAGATAAAAAAGTTAAAACTCATTTAGGGTCACTAAGCATTTAGTTTATTTTAATATATTTATAATTAATTATTTCAAGCAAGGTTTTCACCTTGCTTGAAATAACCCCCTCCATTCAAATGGTTAGGGCAGCAGGTTTAGAGCAAGTTGAGGTGATGCATTGGCTTGTCCAAGCATAGCCGCAGCAGTTTGCTGTAGTATCTGACCTTTAGTGAATTCTGCACTTTCTGCAGCGACATCTACATCTCGAACTCTAGATCTAGCACTTTGTAGGCTTTCAGAATATCTATCTAGATACTCCATACTAGAGCCCAAGGCATTTTCATAGGCACCACCCTGAGATCTCATTCTAGAGACGTTTTTAATCATGGCGTCTAATTTGCTCAGAGCAGTTGTTGTTGCGGTTGCGCTTGTAGTACCACTTAACGTTTTAACGTTTGCAGAGCCTATAGTGAAGGTACTTAGGGCGATGGCTCCTTCTCCAAGTGAGCCAGAACCTGTTGAAGTGAAATCAATAAAGAAGCCTCTATTTGCTACGGTACCTGCTGCAGTTTGAAGTATTAATTGATTGCCATCATTCGCTCCATTCTGCAAAGTTATATCAAGAGTACTTCGTAAAAGGGAGACACCATTAAAGGTGGCATTTGCGCCCATATCGTTAATGGCAGTTATTCTTTCATTAATTTCCCTTTGTATGGCATCTTTTTCGTCAGAGCCGTTGGTACCATTTATGGCTTGAACCGTAAGTTCTCGAATTCTTTGTAAATTATCCTGTACTACTCCTAGAGCTCCATCAATGGTAGAAATCATAGCCAGTCCATCACCAATGTTTCTTTGGGCTTGATCCATGCCTCTAATTAAAGTGGTCGATTTTTGAGATATAGATAGTCCAGCTGCATCATCACCAGCTCGATTGATTCTAGAACCTGTTGATAGTTTCTCAAGAGACGCTTTCATCGTCGCAGTGTTTTTTCGTAATGCTCTTTGAGCAAAAAGACTCTGCGTATTAGTATTAATTGTAATTCCCATTGTTTATTTCTCCTTCTTGTGTATTGTTCTTCTGAGTTCTATATCGGTTGAATAGTGTAGAAACTTGAATATCTTTTTGTGAATTCTCGATCAAACGCTCTATTAATAATCTTTTGGTGAAGTGCAAAGAAAACAAGCCAGTGGCTTTTGGCTACTGGCTTGAATTGTAACTAATCTGTCGTAAGAAAGGAATTTTATTACTGACAAGTTTTTGTATCGGCTGTTTAGTATAGATTCTATAGTTTATTTTAAATAAATTATTCTAGATTATTTGAATGGTTCTTTGCGAAATATAGTCAGCTGAAATTAGTTATGTATCTTCTACATATTGGAGTAATGTGATTCAGCGCTTATGGCTTTAGATTTAGCTCAAGTATTGCAGATTCACCTAGCTGGTGATTTAGCTCTAGCAGAGAAAGCATATCGTTATCTTCTTCAGGAGCCTAATCCAGATGTTTTAGTCTTAGTAAATTTAGCTGCGATCTGTTCGGATTCTGGGCGCATAGAAGAAGCTAGTGCTTTGCTGAAAAGGGTTTTGCTTACTGATCCTGATTCTTGCGATGCTTACTATAATCTAGGGAATATTTTGCAGAATAAAAAAAAACATAATGAGGCAGTTGATTTTTATCGTCAAGCTATTAGGCTTAATAAAACCTTTTTTCAAGCCCATTATAATCTTGGAAATAGTTTATTAAGCTTGGGAAATATTGCAGAAGCCGTATTTCATTATGAAGAAGTTTTGTTGTATGAGCCTAATCATTATAATGCTCGTATTAATTTAGCTATGGCTATGTTATTGTTGGGTCAATTTGAGAGAGGGTGGAATGAATATGAATACCGTTTTCTTGCAGAACCGAATCTGGTTTTTCCACCATTAAATATTGAAAAATGGGATGAAGATTTTTTATTTCGTGGAACACTTCTCTTGGTTTATGAACAGGGTTTGGGTGATACGATTCAGTTCTCACGCTATCTCCAGAATCTAAAAAATAAAGGAATGAATGTGGCTTTGTGGTTGCAGAAGCCACTGAAAAAATTATTTGAAAATTTGGATCATGAAATATTGATATACAGTGCAGAGAATTATGTTGATTTGGATTTATCTAATACACATTGGTTTCCATTGATGAGTTTACCTCGTCTTTTTAAAACTGATTTACTGAATATCCCTTCACCGACATCGTTTCTTGTGCCGTTAGAGCGTCAGAGATACTGGAAAGCTACTCTTGGCTCTCGTTCTAAATTTAGAATAGCTTTAGCTTGGCAAGGTAATCCAGAACAAGAAAAGCGTAATTCAAGAGGAAGATCCTTTCCTTTAGAGTCTTTGGCGGTATTAGCTAAATTAGCAGATGTGGAATTTATTTCTTTACAGAAATTAGCTGGCAGTGAGCAGCTTGATCATTGTTCATTTAGAAATAAATTTATTCATTCTCAGCAAGAAATTTCACAAAGTATGGAATTTTTAGATACAGCTGCGATAATGCAATTATGTGATTTAGTTATTACCTCAGATACTTCTGTCGCTCACTTGGCGGGGACTCTAAATGTCAAAACTTGGGTTGCTTTAAAAAAAATACCAGAATGGCGTTGGTTACTAGAAACAGATAAAACGCCTTGGTATTCATCCTTGACTTTGTTTAGGCAGAGTGAAGATGATAATTGGGATGAGGTTTTTATGAAAATGGCGTTTGAATTAAAAAACACTCTAAACGTTTCCGCTTAGAGTGTTTTGGTGTGTGGGTGTGTGGAAAATCGTTATCCGGTACTCGCTTTAGCGCCCGCCTGTTCCGCTAATTAAATTGAAAGCTGTTTGCTGAGAATTATTAACCATACCGAAAGCTTTCGCTTGCATCTGTAAGGCAGTTCTGTCTGACATGAGCCGAGAGATTACGCTCCCTATATTGGCGTCTCCGATCTGTGATTTAGCTGCCTGAAGACTAGTATTATAGTTATCGTTATAATCCATAGTGCTATCTAGAGAGTTACGACTAGCCCCTAGCTCACTTCTCATACGTGATACATTGTCTATCATCTGATCTAAGCTACTTAGAGGGCTAGCTGTAGCTATAGTATTGCCACTGTAGCTTCCTAGGCTACCTCCGATATTAAGATCTGATAACGCAAAGCTGCTATTCGCACCTAATGAACCAACTGTAGTTGCTGCGACATCTATATTTACGCCCGTATCGTTAACGGTATCCGCTGCTTTTATGACAGTAGTTTGCTCCCCATAATTAGCACCAGATTGAACACTGATATCTGAACTTGGTTTTAGAAGATTAATCCCGTTAAACGTAGAATTTTTAGATATATTATTTATATTTTCTACTCGTGAATTAATTTCGTTCTGTATAGCATCTTTTTCTTGAGAAGATAATGTCCCATTTTGACCCTGAACTGTTAACTCTCTTACTCTCTGTAAATCCTCTTGAATGCTACCTAGAGCAGCATCGCTAGTGTCAAGCATGGAAATTCCATCGCCGATATTCTCGTTTGCTTGGCTGTAACCTCTGCTCTGGGTGATAAGACCCTGCACAATGTTTTTCCCAGCTATATCATTCCCTGCACGATTAATTCGACTTCCCGTTGCTAGGCTCTGTAAATTCTTTACTAGTGAAGAATTTGTAGAATTCATAGCAGAAACCAAAAAGCTCGCTGCATCACCTGAATTTACGCTTAGCATCTTTATCCCCCTTGCTTTGGTGTGATTTAAAATCTATATTATTTTTATACCCATATCCACTAAATTAACTAGTCTTTTTCGTAAAAAATTTATTTATTTATTTTTTGCTAAGATTCTCTTATGGCTTTAAAAGATAAAACTAGTGATTTTACCCCTAAGCAGGCTCCAGACTTTCTACTTTTAGACGATTCAGGTAATGAGCTTAGCCTTAAAGATTTTTCTGGTAAATATCTTTTACTATATTTTTATCCTAAAGATCTCACTCCAGGCTGTACTACTCAAGCCTGCTCACTTAGGGATACTCTAGCGGAGTTAAAAAAACTAAATTTAGAAGTTATCGGCGTGAGCTGTGATTCTGTCGAATCTCATCAGAAGTTTAAGGCTAAGTATGAATTAAATTTTCCTTTGCTTGCAGATGTGGATAAAAAAATGGTCTTAGATTATGGTGTCTGGGTGGAGAAATCTATGTATGGTAAGAAATATATGGGTATTCAGAGAGATTCTTTCCTTATTAATAAAGAGGGGAAGATTATAAAGCATTACATTAAAGTCAAACCTGCTGAGCATGCAGAGCAGCTTTTAAAAGATATGCGTAATATTAATGAAATTGATGTTTAGGGATGTCTGATTTTTATTATGAAGCTCATTTCGACGCTGAACTTGCTAATCAGTTCACTCCAGTTAGGTTAACTGTTCTAGAATTACTCGCTCTTGGTTATAGTAATAATAATATGGCTTTAGAATGTGAGGTCGGTATTAAAGCTATAGAACATCACATTACTCAAATGGCGGTTTTATGCGGGGCGAGGGCTGATTTGCATAATTTGCGCACTAGGCTACTTGCCCATCTTTATTTTCATGATCTAATGACGCTGAAGAGTCCCGTGGGCAGTCTGGATATTTCACATTTTAATTCTAAAATTATTGATACTTTAAAGCTTTTAGTTATAGGGCTGTCTTTAAAATCTACGGCTGCCATTTTAGGTATCAGTGTGAAGGCTGTAGAATATCGAATCGGACATCTCTATGATTTTTTTAATGTAGATACTGATAATACGATTAATGAAAACTGTCGAGTGGTTTTATGGGCAGCGATTATCTTAAGAACAGTTATAGCGAAGCCAGAGCTTAAAAAGATGTATTACGATACGAGTATAGAGAAAATACCTCGAATCGTTGAGAATCCAGATTTATTTCTTTTAAGATTACGCGGCTTTGACGGAAAAATCGGATAACGTATTAATGTATTTAATAAAAGCTGGACATTTCTTAAGCTTTTATTTATAATTAATTTTATATTAAATTTCTAATATTTTAAAACTAGTATCCATGAAATACATCAGGAACTACTGCTGATGCGTGCTGCGGCGACGCCAGCTAATATAACGTCTTCTGCGGCCACACCTGCGGGGGTTTGGAGTTTGGTGGATAAATGCTTAGATCCCTTGGAACGGATGAGTTCCGCTATTCAAGGGAAAAATGAAAATCTAATTCATAAGGTAGTTAACGCTGGTAATCAAGGTAGCTTGGCTGCAAATGTCGTTTCTCTTGCAGAGCCTATGTTGCCTGTTACAGGTAAAATTGGTACTGCGGCGACAAATGTAAATTTAGTAATGACTGGTGTACAAGGCTTTCTTGCTGGTTTAAGAGAGAGAGATTTGTTCTATGGTCTTTTTAAACTTGCAGATGCTTTAATGTTTATGGTGCCGAGGGAACTTCAACTTGGTATGAGGATTGGACCAAGTGGATACAATTTAGCTCTTGCCACAAGGCAGGAGAAGGATATCAAGCAATATAGCTCTTTTTCGCAAGGAATAAAACAGAATTTACAGCAGATTAGGGAGTATATTCAGAGTTTAGGTAAATATGGACTTATTAATGGTTACAAGCGAGAGAATGCTGATGCATCTAAAGCTTTTGCTGTTGGTGGACCACTACAAAGTTTCATCGGCTCAAGCGGAATGATTCTATCGTATTTGCCTTTCATGCCTCATTCAATCAAAAATGTGTTGAGATCAACTGGTTATTTATCACGCTTGGCTGGAGCTGTTACTCTAAATTTTAGTGAAGCTATGAGTAAGCATGCTCAGAGCCAATTCTCTGGTGCAGCTAAAATAGATTTTCTGGCTGGAGATGTCTTAGATTTCATGAATAAAGCCGCTAAAATAACAAAACATACTTTAGTGAATAATATGAAAATGCCTGAAAACTCTATGCCTGTAAGAATCGCGGCGGTACTTCAATCATTCTTTAAAAATTCCACTCAGGCTGCAGGAAGTTTAGGTAGGGTAGTTAGTGCAAGAGGCGTAGAAGTGGGAATTACAAAAGCGGAATATAAGACATCTGGCTTCCGTGGAATTTTAAGTAAGTGGATGGAAAGTCATATGGATGCACTTCTGGGTATTCCAGCTAAGGGGACTGCTGTTGCGGCTAATAATATCGTTCCTGCGCAGCTTAGTGTGGAAGCGAAGCTTAAGGCGGCGGGAGCTGCTGATAAGGTGGCGGCGGCTGGTAAGGTGGCGGTAGCTGGTTCTAGCTCGAATGCCAAAGTATCTTCTGCTAGAGATAATTATTCTTCTTCATCGCGTGAGGATTATTCTGCTTATTCAACAACATCTTCTTCTAGAGGGGCTGCTGTGGTTGGGGCAGCTAGTAATAGTGCCTTGATAGATAAGGTTCTGGAGGGTGCGTTGAAGGATAAAGATATTAGTTCTTCTAAGCAACCAGTAGGTCACGTGGATATTACTCCTAGGCAACCAGTAGGTCACGTGGATATTACTCCTAGGCAACCAGTGAGTCATGTGGATATTACCTCTTCTGAAGAGATGATTGTGCCAATACCTGCTTAAGTCTACGATTAATAATAATTTTATTGCACTATTCTATGGATTGCTCTATGGTCAACATTGTCTAGTGCGTATCCAGGTATTATCCAAGTATCATCTGGTGCTACAACAGCTATCTCTCTCTTAAATAATTGTAAAGCATCTATTGCAATTAGGCGCCCAATCTGTGGATGTGATAATGCTTCAGGACTTCTATGTAAGATTTTATTGGGAGTTTCAATCTCATAGTCAGACATTTCTCTAAGGGCTTTCCTATAATCAGGGTCGAGTGAAGTTGTTCCAATGTCACGCCTCAATGGGACTGAGGAGATATCGTTATTATATATTCGACCCTTATTATGTTGACCAACGAGGTCTTCTAGCTCTTGATTTGGTCTATCATATCCAAAACCTTCCATTACTAGATTGGTGCCACGTGAATTATTTAAAGGAGTAAGAAATATTTTGTTTGATGCTGTAAGGTAAGCTGTTCTTAAATCATACATTTCTTGTAGAGGATTCTCTGTTCGGGCATTAAAAGCAAGATCCCCTAAATGGCTATTATTGTCACTAGGAGTTTTCAGTTTGTTTGCTTGAACATCATCTAAGTTAAACATGCCACTGGCAACTGGGGTAAGACCACTCTTTGATTCGATCAATTTAAATTCAGGTCCAATTTTGTAGTCAAGATTTCTCTTAATTTGATTCAATGGAATAAGCAAATTCCTGTCTGGGTGACTAATAATTTTAATTTTCTCTACAGGGTGAGCATTAAATCCTGTAATACAATCTTCTGTTCTGTTATCAATCAATCTCTTAATCACTTCAGCCACTAAGGTTAAATCGGCTAGGACTTGTAAGTAACCTTGCTCTACGTGATCTTGAGATAAAGTTATAGTAAGTCCCTCTGGGTTCTTAGAGAATTTAGCATTTCTAAGGTTTCCAAAATTAGGTTCAAAAACAGGTTTCTTTTCTTCTGTTAAATCATCCCAGCAAGCCTTTTTAATTTCTTGAGCTTTATTGCTCTCTGATTCTGAGAAAAAATCAGTGAGCCTTGTTGCTAATTCCGTGAAAGGATCGTTAACTTGAGATAAGTATTGTACATCAGCTCGGGAACTTAGCGAGTTGTGAGTTTGTCCTGGATTAGTTACTCTTTCGCTTCGTGTTCTATTTCTAGTAAAATCTCCTATAATTAGGTTACTAGGAGTGTTAGATGGACCATCACCACCATCTCTAGTATCAGAAATTATCATAAAGCTTACCCTTATTAATCACCAAGCACCTATTATCTTAAACAACTCTTAACTCTAAATCTACCAAGAAATCTATAAATACAAAATAAAATTTTACTAAAGTTTTATTATTGATTTATTACAAATGTAAATGGAAAATCATCTAATTTATAGATCGAATCAGTATATCATAATTGGATTATTAGATCATCCCCTACCAAAAAATAGCTGGAACTTGGTAAATTTTATCTGCAAGTTTTCTAATTTCACTTCCATTATTAATAATCAGACCGTAGGGGCTGGAAAATTCATCAATGAAATTTTTTAAATTAGTTATTTGTTCTTTTTTAAAACTGCTTCCAGATTTAATTTCTACTGGTATAAGCGCTTTTGGTGTTTCGATGATTAGGTCTATCTCTGCTCCATTCTGTGTTCTGTAGTAATAAAGCTTGATTTGACTTAATGTGAAGCGTAGATTTTTGTGTAACTGTTCTATGATAAAGCTTTCCCAGATTAGACCGAAGTCTGGTCTACTGAGCATCTGTTCTATATCATTTAGTCTGTAAATATAATTAATTAGTAAAGTGTCTCTGAGATAGCCTTTCGGCATTTTAATTAATCTTTTTTTTGTATTTTGATCGAAGGCTCTTAGTCTGGACCAGATAAAAGTTCCTTCAGCTATTTCTAGGTAGTTTTTTACTGTCGGTTCTGAGATGTCAAGTGAGCTTGCGAAGTTCGCATATTTAATGGTTTCAGAAGAGCTTTGGGCCAGCATTAAAATAAGCTTTTTATATTTATCTAATTCTAAGTTTGGGAATAGGGCGCGAATATCTCTTTCAATATAGGTTCTAATATAGTTTTCTTGCCAGACTTTGTAGTAATCATGGTCGTTCTTCCGTTTTAGAAAGGCTTCTGGATAGAGACCATAAAGGCAAAATTCATACAGCTCGGCTAAGCTGTAATGGCTGGGAAGGCTTAGGAAGCTATCTGGATCATCTAGTCTTGCATATATATTAGATAAAGGTCTTTCAAGAGCTTCATTCCAAGCAAGACATGGTACATCTATGGTGGCGACTCTCCCTGCTAGGGATTCACTGATTCGATGTAATAATTCAGGGGAGCTAGATCCACTTAAGAGAAAGCGGCCGTTAACTTCTCTAGCTTCATCGATTTTTACTCTTAGGGCTTTAAAAATATCAGGACAGAACTGAGCTTCATCGATAACCAGTGGGGTACTTTGGCTATCCAAGAATAATTTAGGGTCGTTATTTATATAATCAAAATCATTTAAATTTTCTAAATCATAAAATTTAGCAGTAGGGAGAACTTGCTTTAGAAGTGTGCTTTTCCCTACTTGCCTTGCTCCAAGTAGCACCACACAAGGAAACATTTCAAGGTACTGTAGCGTCTTTTTTTTGAGGTTTCTGTTAAGCATATTGATATCATACCAAGATAATCTAAACATGAGCCTTGGATTATCTTGGTGAGTTCTTCGCGAACTTATACCGAAATATCGTTTTAATCTGGAAAAGACTTTTATGGACTGTTGCTCAGAATTTTCCAGAATGATATAAAAGGTATTTTCCATCTATATTTCATTAATGTATATACAGTATCGAAATCTTATAGTATAATAAAGTTTTAATATGGGACTTAGAGATTTTTTTAAGGCGAAGAGAAATAGTAAATTCGCGGGTAAACCTACTGCTACTAGGACGAATATAACTGATGAGCAGATAGCTCAGAACTGGGTTCTCTGTGGCAGTTGCAAGGAAAGGATCTATAGAGCGGAGTTTGAGCTTAATTTAAATGTCTGTCATCATTGTGGGCATCATGATCGCTTAAACTTATCTCAAAGAATCTCCTCCTTAGTGGATCGTGATACTTTTACGGAATTTTACTCCGAAGTCCAGTCTGCTGATCCATTAAGTTTTCATGATGGCCGTAAAAGTTATAAGGATAGTATTCAGTCTGCTAAAAAACATACAGGTCTTAGTGATGCTATTTCTGTCGGTACTGCACAGATCTACGGTGCGAAAGTCGCTATTGCGATTATGAACTTCTCTTTTTTAGGTGGAAGTATGGGAAGTGTTGTTGGTGAGCGTTTTGTGCGTATAGTGCAGCTTGCGATTAAAGAAGGCTTACCTTTTATCTGCCTATCTAGCTCTGGTGGAGCAAGAATGCATGAAGGGATACTTAGTTTAATGCAGATGGCGAAAACTTCTGTGGCACTTGCAGAGCTTTCTGAAGCTAAACTGCCGTATATCTCTATTCTTACTGATCCTACTTATGGTGGTGTTTCAGCGAGTTATGCTTGTCTTGGTGATTATTTAATAGCTGAACCTAAGGCTAGAATTGGTTTTGCTGGAAGAAGAGTTATCGAAGAGACCGTGAAAGAGAAGCTACCTGCTGATTTTCAGTCTGCGGAATATTTGTTAGAGCACGGTCAGATAGATTTTATTGTCGAAAGAAAGAATCTGAAAAGTAGATTAGCTCAGTTACTGAAGATACATGGTTTCGATGTAAACGATGATTTCACCAGAGTTTCAGTAAAATCAGAAAATATTAAGCTGAAGGATATTCCTCTTGAGTTTGAGAAGCCACTTATTGCGATTCAAGCTGAGATGAATAATCTAGAAAGAAAAATAGCTAACCCTGAGGAACAGGCTCTACTAAAAAATCTTAAAGATCAGTATGTTCAGGTTGAGAAAAATATATTCTCTAATCTGACGCCACTAGAGATTACTAGAGTCGCAAGACATCCTAATAGACCTAATATTGAGGACTATTTAAGTCTAATGTGTGAAGAAGGTTCATGGATAGAGCTTCATGGTGACAGAGCTGGCACTGATGATGAAGCGATTATGACAGCTTTAGTCGAGTTAGAGGGTTTTTCTTTTATGGCTATCGGTATGCGTAAGGGCCGTAATATTAAGCAGAATCAGGCGCGTAATTTTGGTATGCCTCAGCCAGAGGGCTATCGTAAAGCTAAACGCATGATGGAACTCGCTGATAAATTCTCTTTACCGATAGTAACTTTTATTGACACGCCTGGTGCTTACCCTGGGTTAAATGCTGAAGCTAATGGCCAGTCTATCGCTATCGCTGAAAATTTAAAAACCTTAGCTCAATTAACAGTTCCAGTAATCGCTATAGTTACAGGTGAAGGTGGTTCAGGCGGGGCATTAGCGATAGGTGTCGCGAACACTGTGCTCATGTTAGAGAATTCAGTCTATTCGGTAATTAGCCCAGAGGGCTGTTCTGCGATATTGTGGAAAACTCGTGATAAAGCTGAGCAAGCTGCTCTTGCGCTTAAAATTACAGCTAAAGACCTTATGCAGTTAGGTATAATCGATGGTATTATCTCTGAACCTATGGGTGGTGCTCATAGAGACTGGAAGACTACTGCTAATAATCTTCAGATAGTGATTCTAGAGCAGCTTAAAGAGATGTCTAAATATTCTCCAGCTCAGATTAAGAATATGCGTGCTAAAAAATTCTTAGCGTTTGGGGCTTATGAAGAAAAAATCTCTACGACTGCTTATGAGAAGAATGCAGTTTAGAATTAGGTAAGCAAGGTTAAGGATTATGCTTAGGAGATATAGATCTGTACTATTATTATTGGCTTTCATATTAGGCTTTCTATATTTTTTCTCTAAGAATGCTTTTGCTGCTTCGCCAGCTATTCCTAATAAAAATTTAGAGATTATTCTAAATAAGCATTTCCCTGATTCATTTTCTGTGACTAAAGTTCAGGATATTTTCCCCCTAGAATTAAATCCCTCTGAGAAAAAATTACCGAGGGCGCAGCAGTTAGAGCTGAGAAGTTATTATGCTTATGCTAGAAATGAGCTTGCGAAAATCTCTGGTGGTCAGTTTTTGCCTGCTGTATCTCAAGACTTTGATTTAGACGGCAAGAAGGATTACGCTGCTTTAGTCACGAATAAATCTACAGGTTCAGTCTCTTTAATGATAGTAAATGAGGCTAAGGTGCTTTATCAGACTGAATTCCCTCATCATTATACTGAGCTTATGAGCCATGGTACTTACCCGCTTAGCGTTATAGTCGGTAAGGAAATGAAAAAAGTTAATTCTCCATGCTTAAGACTGATTTCCATCGCTGGTCCACATGAATTTCTCTTTTTTGATAGAGCCAAGCATGATTGGGTTAGAATGAAATCTAATGACGGGCACTAAGGTAGCTATAGTAAGTGGAAATAACGTTGGCTTAGGTAGGTTAATCACAGAGAGACTCCCTGAGATTGGTTATCAGAAGCCAGAGATTGTTAGAAGTAAAGATTATGATCTAAAAAATCCCGACTCGGCCACGAGGCTAGTCAAGGAGACGGTTGAACGCTTTGGTGGTATTGATCTGCTGGTGAACAATGTCGGAAATTATATTAATAAACCGATAAGCGAGTTTAGCTTCGGAGAATGGGACGAGATGATCGCAAGTAATTTAAATTCAGCGTTCTACCTTTCACAGGCAGCTTTGCCCTATCTTCGTGAATCGAGGGGGCGTATTTTAAATATTGGCTTTGCGAGTATGGAGAGATTAGATCCGGGTGTGAATGTCACTGCTTATCAAGCTGCTAAAACTGGGCTTCTAGTTATGACACGTGGAATGGCTAAGGAAGAAGCGAATAATGGGGTTTTGATTAATATGCTGTCACCAGGCTATATGGAAAATACAGTCATGGACCCAGTTATGCCTAAAATGCCGTTAAATAGATTTGCGACTTTAGATGAAGCTGTTTCGGCAGCTTTCTTTTTAATTCAGAGTAATTATATTACAGGGCAGAATCTTGAACTTGCTGGCGGTTGGGGGCTTTAAAATGAAGTTGTGCGGTGGGCTTTAAAGAAATTTTCAGAATCGTATCACACGAAGTTTGCTGAAAATATATATATAATATCTTCAATAAGGGTATAATTTATATATATGTTTCGCCGACTTGATGAAGGTCTAAAAAAGTGGAAAAAGGATAAACATCCCAAGCCACTCATGCTCAGAGGGGCTAGGCAGGTTGGTAAATCGTTTCTAGTTGAGAAGTTTGCAAAAGAGAATTTTCAAAATTTAATTAAAATAAATTTTGAAAAGGAGAGAAATTTTAGCCATCATTTTGATGGGGATTTAGATTTGAAGCGGATTCTTGAAACTGTAGCCATTATTAAAAAACAAAAACTGAATATTGGTAAAACTTTAATTTTCTTTGATGAAATACAAGAATGCCCAAGAGCTATAGTAGCTCTTCGCTACATTTATGAAGATATTCCTGGCTTGCACTGTATTGCGGCAGGCTCATTATTAGAGTTTGCTCTGGAAAAAGAGTCTATTAGTATGCCTGTCGGGAGAATTAAATATATTTATATGTACCCGATGTCGTTTGTTGAGTATTTAATAGCGAAGAATGAAGATAGGCTCTTAAAGCTAATTAGGGAGATGAGTTTAGAAGAGCCAATTAATGACTCTCTGCACCAGCATTTGCTTAAAGAATTTAAAATCTATATGTTTATTGGTGGCATGCCAGAAGCTGTAAATAACTATATTCAAGAAGATAGTTTGAAAAATATTCTTGATATACAGTCATCAATTATTGAGACTTATAGGGATGATTTTTTGAAATACAGTTCTAGAGCGAGGTCAGTGCATGTTGAGAAGATTTTTAATTTAGCACCGCAGTTTATAGGACAGAAATTTAAATATAGCCAAATAGATGCAAGTCTTCAATCTCGTGAGTTAAAAGCAGCTTTAGATTTGCTTTGTAAGGCTAGAGTCTATAGAAAAGTCTTAAAAACTAGTGGTGAAGCGTTACCTTTTGCTTTTCATGCAAGTGAAAAACATTTTAAACTACTATTTATGGATGTGGGTTTGATGCATAATGTGCTTAACCTAAGTTCTGAACTTTTGACTAATGATTCTTTTTATAATCTCGCTAAAGGAGCTTTGGTGGAGCAAGTAGTAGGTCAAGAATTACTCGCTTATCACCCATATAATCAGGCAGCTGAATTGTATTTTTGGAATCGAGATGGGCGTAATATTTCAGCTGAATTAGATTATCTCTATGCTGTAAACGATGCCAGTAGCGAAAGTGCAGAGGACGACGAAAACGCAGAAATTACAGTTCGGCAGCAGTGCCAGAAGGTATTTGGTTTAGAGGTGAAATCCGGAGCTAGAGGCAAAATGAAAAGTCTATATAGCTTTATGAAAGAATATGATTATAATTATGGGCTGGCTCTAAGCTCTGAGAATATTTCTTTTGAGAAAGGCATTCTGAAAGTCCCTATTTATGCAGTTTCTGAATTGGATAGACTTTTAAAGTAAGCTTAGTATTATTTCATCTGCTTTATAGGCAGTAGCTTTAAGCGTCTCCCCATTAAGAAGAGCATCTACTGCTTTAATCGCAAAGCGATGAGCAAGTATTCTATCTTTAGCAGTAGGCGAGCCTCCACGCTGAATATGGCCAAGCACGCAGGCTCTAAACTCGCTATTGGACTTCATTTCTCTGTGGTGATCTTCTAGTAGTTGGGCGATTTTTTCAGCTCCGCCTAAGTCATTTCCTTCTGCGACCACGACTATGTCGTGACCGCGTTTTCTAAGTGTGCAGACTATAGATTTTATATCTGCCTTTTCTTCAGGGACGGCGATAAAGGTAGCTCCAGAAGCTAGTCCTACTGCTTGAGCGATATCGCCGCAGTGCCTGCCCATAACTTCTACGATAAAATGCCTACTGTGAGAGTCTCCAGTGTCTCTCAGTTTATCTATGGCTTCTACAGCAGTGTTTACCGCAGTATCAAAGCCTATAGTTAAATCAGTACCAGATACGTCATTGTCAATAGTGCCTGGTGAGCCGATGACTAGGCCTTGCCATTCACCAGTTTCTTTATTCGCAAATTCTTTTAAACCAGCATAGCTGCCATTGCCGCCGCAGCAAATAAGAGCATCTATGTTATTGTCGTTAAGATTTTTGGCTGCTTTTAATCTACCTTCATGAGTCATAAACTCTTGTGAGCGAGAGGTTTTTAATATAGTGCCACCAAGATGAATAGTGTTGCAGACTGAATCATAGTTCATCTCCATGAATTTATTCTCTATGAGACCTTGATAGCCTTCTAAAATACCAAAGACCCCCAACTCCTTTTCTATAGCGTATCTAGTCGCTGAACGTATAAAAGCATTCATACCTGGTGCATCACCGCCGCTGGTCATGATGGCTATTCTTTTTACGGTTTTTGTCATTAAATTATATTCTCTAAACCATAAATTAATTGGTTGATCTCTACAACCTTTCTTGCCGAAAGGGTTATACCAGGCATAAAGCAAGATCTGTCTATGGAATTATGCTCGATAGTTAAAGTCTCACCAGTAGAGCCAAATATGACTTGTTGCTTCGCAACTAAGCCTGGGAGCCTTACACTATGAATAGGAATATCTTTGTTGGTAGATTTCCCCATCATGTGTGCAGTCTTAATGGCTGTTCCAGAAGGCATGTCCACTTTTTTATCGTGATGTAATTCGATTATTTCGGCTTTTTTATAATATTTACTGGCTTCTACCGCAAATCTCATCATGAGAATAGCTCCTAGAGCGAAATTTGGTGCAACTATCGCACCGGTTTGGTTTTTTTTAGCAAGTAAACTTAATTCTTTGAGATCTTCTTCACTAAGGCCAGTAGCACCGATAACTGGTCTCACACCATTTTTGAGAGCAAGTAGAGAATTTTCAAAAACGCTATCTGGTGTAGTAAGCTCTACGAGTACATCTGCCTTAGCAGCTTGAACTAAGCCAGTTAAGTCATCAGTGATATGGACGCCCATCTCTTCATAATTTTTCAGTAACTTAGGGTCTAGGTTTGAAGCATCACGTACTGTCCCTGCGACCAGTTCGAACTCATCTTTATGCTCAAGGAAGGTGCGGATCGCTTCTGAACCCATTCTCCCAAGTGCTCCAGATACTATGACTTTGATTCTATTACTCATTCGTTTTTACCTAAAATAATTTCTTTAGTGCTTAAAGAAAGATCTATATATTTTAAATCAATTTTATCTTTGGTTAATAGCTCTTCTATTTTTATTAAAGCCATATCCAGCCTTTTCACTCTAGCAAGAGAGCGATTGTTTAATTTACCAATTTTATATTCGAAATGATTTCCAGTAAGCCTAAGATTCTCACTAGACCCGCAGTATATAGTATGGATTTTTTCATGAAAGCCTATAGAGGAAATAGCATTTTCTATATATTGGATAATTGCATTTAAATTATGTAAATTCTCTTTAGTGTAGAAGCTTGACTTGGCATATATCTTAGGAATAACATCAGGGGACTGCTCCCCAACTCCAATTTCTGCATTTTCGTTTTTGAAGATTTTTTCAAGATAAGAGAATTTTTCTGGAGATATTTTATAACTAGTGCCTTTGGTATCGAAAATAATTCTTTCTTTCCCTAGATCTAAAACCGCTAATATCGGTATTTCCTTAATTAGAATACGGATTTTACTAGAAGGAAGTAATATACCTTGGACTTTTACGTCTTGTACCAGAGGATTTTTTTTAAGTTCCTCTTTAATCCAGCTGCGCTTTAAGCTCAGCAGAGACTGATTTTTATACTCATCATTATTTAAGGCTTGTCTGATATCACTTAAAGGAATTTTCTTTAAACCTAGTATTTCAGTATGTTTCAGTGGATCACTGATAGGTTTAGTAAATAGATAAAAAATAAATAGGGCTATGAGCAGCAGAGCTACCGATATGATCGTTTTATCTCTCTTCATTGTAATATCCGATGAAACTTAATTTGGCTGGGCCTGTCATGAAAATAGAATTAGTAACAGAATCCCAGCGAATAAATAGACTGCCACCAGGTAGCCTGATTTCTATATCTGAGTCTTTTAGAGCTAGACCTTTTTCTATAGCTGCTACCGCAGTCGCACATGCTCCCGTGCCGCAGGCTTGAGTAAAACCACAGCCACGCTCCCAGACTATAAGCTCAAAGATATTTTCTGAAATTTTTCTTGCAAATTCGACATTAGTCTTATTCGGAAAATTAGAGTGAAATTCTATAGTAGGCCCGTTTAAAGAAAAATTTTGCAGCTTACCAGTGTCTACTTCATAAAACCCAATCGCATGGGGGTTCCCCATGGAGACGAAATCATAATTAAAAGTGAAATCACCTTCTGAACTAGCATCGCTGACTTGAAGGCTAAGATTTCTGTTAATTTCTCTTGGTGCGCCCATGTCCACCTTTACCATGTCATCATCTAGCAGGCTAACACCTATATCACCAGCAAGCGTCTCGATTTTAAACTCGGTTTCTTCAGCACTTAAGCCATGTTCATAGATATATTTAGCTGCACAGCGAATACCATTGCCGCACATTTCACCGATAGACCCATCGGAGTTATAGTACCTCCATGATTTAATAGCGTTTTCAGAATTTTTAACATTATCTATAACGATCATGCCATCAGCACCTATGCCGAGATGCCTGTCACAGATTTTCTTGCAGAGCTCCTGCTCAAATGATTTATCCTGAAAATCTAAGTGAGAGTTATTAATAATGACGAAGTCATTACCAAGCCCATGCATTTTTTCAAAGGGTAAAAGAAAACTAGTTTTGGTTCTAAATTTTTCTTCAGCGATACTCATATAAAAAGAATTTTAGCAATAAAAATAGAACTATAATCATGAAATGCTTTTAGACGAATTGAGCGAAGAACAGAAAAAAGCTGTTACTCAGCCTGGAAATGTCTTATTAACTGCCTGTCCAGGTTCTGGTAAAACTCGGGTGATAGTTTATAAATTAGCTTATGTGCTAGCAAATGCGGAAACTGGAGTTTGGGAGCAGTCCCGTAAGATGGTTCTTGCTTTGACCTTTACAGTACGAGCCGCTGAAGAGATGGGAAAACGTCTCTCTGCTATGGATATAGATACCAGTAGGATTTGGGCTGGTACTATACATGCTTTTTGTTTAAAGTGGATATTTGAGCCTTATCAGCAGCAGCTTTCAGAGTTGAAGGCTGGTTTTAAAATCGCGGATGAGGACTTCTGTAAAGATCTAGTCACGAGGCTTAAGGAAAAATATCGTATTAACCCAGCTGAATCAATTAATTTAAAATTTGATAGATTTGGGCAGCCTCTAGAAAAGGGTTCTAAGTTTACTGATATCTTAAGTGAATATCATAAGACTCTAAAACAGAAAAATCTTATAGATTTTGATCTTCTACTTTTTTATTCTTATAGAATCCTTTTACAGTCTAAGGAACTTACTTTGAAACTTGCAGGTATTTTTGAACTGATCTGCGTGGATGAATATCAAGATACGCAGGATCTACAGTACGCGATTATTTCACTGTTAGTAAAAACTAATCCCAGTAAAACTTCTGTATTCTTCGTAGGTGACGTGGATCAGGCTATTTATAAGTCACTAGGCGGTATAGCTAAAACCCATTCTGAGATTAGAGGTGAGCTTGGTGGTATGCCGCTTAAGGCGTTAAATTTAAGTGCTAATTACAGATCTAGTCAGAGAATCATAGATTTTTATATGAATTTTCAGCAGCAGAATATAAAAATTAAAGGTCTCGGTAAGTACGCTAAGGAAAAGGCTTTAGTTAGCTTGAATAGAGATATTCATCATGCTGACATAGTTCCAGAGATAGTACGTTTAATTAAATTAAGTCTATCTAAAGGCATTCCTGAAAATGAGATCTGTGTTTTAGTGCCGCAGTGGTGGCTGGTGACTTCTATCTCTAAACAGCTAATGAAATTACTCCCTGAATGTCACTTCTCTAGCTCGATTGCAAGGAAAACGGCTTCAAGTATTATAGTGAATACTTGTATGGGAGTTAAAGGTGAAGAGTTTGAAACAGTAATCGCCTACGGGCTTTTAAGAGGTTATGTGCCGCATTGGTCCGCGATTATTTCTGGTGATGAAAGAGAGACTTCGCAGAGACTGCTTTATGTGATAGCTTCACGTGCCAAATTAAATTTGCATTTAATCGCCGAGCGCGGGCGTGTGACTAATAATGGGAAGCCTTATGAGATTAATTTGGAGTTGGATGAGGTGGGTTTCACCTATGACTTGGTTTGACTTTGCCCTAAGCGCTTGCCTTCGCTACGCCCCACGCGCGCAGCGTGGGTCCCCAAGCTCGCTCTTGCAAGTGCTTAGGGCAAAGTCTTTTTGTGGGGAGGGGAGGATTGAAATGATATTCTGGAATAAGATTTGTTTGTGGGGAAAGATAAAGTTAAGGAAATTAGTATTCTGCTTGGTGCAGGGTTTTCAAAATCTTTGGCTGATTTGCCTTTGGTGTCAGGTCTTCTTTCTCTTTCTTCTTATGTTTTAAAAGCCTTTAACAATGATTCTCGGCTTAAAGAAAGATTTAAAAATACTAAGGAAAATTTTAATTATGAAAAATTTGCTCAGTATTTAGAAAATATTCGTGACCAGAGTAGCTTTGCTACTGAGCTTGGCCTTGATTCTCTTAACTTAGATGATGGTGAGATTGAGAAACTTAATTTATGTGAAGAAATTTTATATAAAATTCTGTTAGATAAATTACTTTCAGTAGATTATGCTGAAAAATTTAAGAAAATGCAGAAGAGCTTTGTTGATTTAGTAAAAGCACTTTTAGCAGATGGCTATAAGCTTCATTTTTTTGATTTGAATCATGATTTACTTCTCGATAAGATTTTTTCTGATGAAGAAGGTTTGTTAGTAGAAAATTTTTTTAAAGTTTATGAAGAATTTATGCCAACGAGAGGGTATTTCCCACTTGAAAAGATTGTTCCAAAGAATACCTTGGAAACTAAGTTCCGTAGATCAAAGAGTGATATTGCAAGAGATGGGTTGAGCTTCTTTGTTCATCGAGATTTTACCAGCGAGGCCGAAACAAATTTGTTTCACTATAAGCCTCATGGGGCTTTAAATTTCATTTATTTACTAGGACTTCCAGTCAAAATTAGCTCTAAAAGTTCTCATGATATGGCTGGTTTACATTTATTGTATGGCTTCAAATCAGATGGCAAACCCGATTATGGAAAAACTTTCCGAGATAATTTGAAAAAAGTTTTTAATAATCGAATATCGCAGATAGAAAACATAAGGTGTCAGCCTGCGATTCTAAATCAAGGAAATAATAAAGCTTCAATACTAACTAGAGACTTTTTATACTATTTTCCAGAGGTTTACTCAAGATTCATTTCACTCGGTGAAAAAGGAGTACCACTCTTAACTATAGGCTATGGCTTTCAGGATAGTCACTTTAACACAGCTATTAGGTATCATTATAAAACTTCGCTATATTCAGCATACCAAGATAATAAAGCTAAGATTCTATTTTCTGGGTATGAAGAAATACCTTTAATTACAGATAAATTAAAAACAATATCATTAGATGATTCTTCTGGATTGACCCGTAATGAATTTGGCAGAAAGGTATTTTGCTCTGATCGTAATTTTGAAGAATTTTTAGCAGTCTAAAGTATAATTGCGTTATTTTAATAAAAGATAACTGTTCAGATGATATTTAATTTTATTTCATGAAAGAAAATCAAACTATTGAATTTAAAGAATCTTGGAAGGATGAGTATTTAAAATGGATATGTGGATTTGCTAATGCTTATGGTGGCAAGCTTTATATCGGTAAAGATGATAGTGGTAAAACAGTTGGCTTAAAGAATACCGCTAAATTATTAGAAGATATCCCGAATAAAATCAGAGATGTACTTGGAATAATTATTGACGTAAACCTTCATTTGGAGAAGGGATTGGAGTTTATCGAAATCTTCGTAGAACCTTACCCTTATCCAGTGAGTTATAAAGGTCAGTACCACTATAGATCTGGCTCTACGAAGCAGGAACTAAAGGGAGCTGCCTTAGATAATTTTCTTCTTCAAAAGCAAGGTAGGACTTGGGACTCAATTCCCTTTCCTAATGTTGATATTAAAGAGCTTGAAAACTTGGATTTGTTTAGAAAGTATGCTGCAAATATCAAACGTATTGATCAGCAGAGCTTAGAGCAAGATGATAAAAGTCTAATTAAAAAGCTAAGACTCTTTAGTGATGGATATTTAAAGCGAGCTGCTATTCTTTTGTTTCATGGAAGTCCAGAAAAATATATTGGTGGTGGCTTAGCCAAAACACCGCAATTCAAATTTCTGTTTATGAAGATAAATTGATGATTTGGAATAGTGGTCAGCTTCATCAAGGATGGACTGTAGAAAAGCTTTTCTGCAAACACGAGTCTGCCCCTTTTAACCCTGAAATCGCAAATTGCTTCTTTAGAGCAGGCTTGATTGAGGCTTGGGGCAGAGGTATCGAAAAAATGTCTCAAACTTGTATGAATGCTGGTATTCACAAACCTGAAATTCTATATGAAGAATCTGGTATATGGCTTACTTTTAATTTTCAGAAAAGTTCGGTAAAAAGTTCGGTAAAAATATTAGATTTATTAAAGCTAAACCCTAATTTAACTATTCCAGAATTAGCTCAGGAACTTTTTTTAACAGAAAGAGCTGTACAAAAGACTTTAAAAAAGCTTCAAGAAACCAATCAACTTAAGAGAATTGGCTCTAAGAAGGCTGGATCTTGGGAAGTAGTATGATGTTTTTGAAAAACACAATATTAATAACCATACAGAATGGGAAAAATAAAGCCTCAAAAATCTATCTAGTTTAAAATAAACATAGTGAATCAGTTAGCTTCAGCCTATCAGCAAATCAGATCAGGGAATATCTCTGCTGATGAAGCATTATCCCTCTTGGTTAGGGATAATGAACTTAATTTACGCCTGCTAGATAGAAAGCTTATCGGTTCTGTAAATAAAAATTGGCCTATCAGAGAGGCGATTCCACTGTTTTTTACTGAAGAAAAATTATATGTGGCTTGTGAAGAAGGTTTGCTATCTGATTTACAAGTGATTTTATCCAAGTTTGTTAATAGGTTTGGTATTGAGTTAATCGAAATTAAAAAAGATAATTGGCAGGCGGTGATTTTAGAGCTTCTCGGACCTGCTCCAGAAATAGTAGTGAATAATCCTTCTGTAAATAATTCTCTTAATATTAATGAAAAACCAAGTTTAGTCGATAACTCATACAGTAAGCCTGTAGAGAACAGGGTTTTAGATGTTAAGGCTGAAGCTAATTTACCTGAGCTGAAATTAAGAAAAGTCGCTCAGTTAGGAGCTCATTTACTAAGAACTATAGATGAAATTCCACTTCGCCGTATTAATGCGGTTGATGATACATCTATCGCAAGCGAGGTGCGCCGTATTATTGCAGATGCTGCTCGCCTAGGGGCTTCTGATATTCATTATGAGCCAGTTGAGAATTTTCTTTTAGTTAGATTCAGGATAGATGGCGTGCTTAAGGATATTTGTAAATATCTTTGTAATCAGGAAGCTGATTATAGGAAGATCATGCTTGCAAGGATTAAGATTATTGCTAATCTGAATATCGCAGAATCTAGAATTCCTCAAGATGGCAGGGTAACTGAAATTATTGAGGGCAAGAAAATCGATTTAAGGGTTTCTACTTTACCTTGTTTGCACGGTGAGAAGTGCGTTATCAGGTTGCTTCCGCATGAAAATAAATTTTTAGAGCTAACTGATTTAGGTATGCCTGAAAATATGATTCCTACTTTTGAGTCTTGGCTTAGGCTGTCTCAGGGAATGATTCTTATTACAGGACCTACTGGTTCAGGTAAAACTAGTACACTCTATACGAGTTTAGCTAAGGTTATAGACCTTACGAAGAATGTAGTTACAGTAGAAGACCCTGTTGAATTTCAGTTAGCTAGAGTAAATCAGGTACAGGTTAATGTTAAAGCTGGTTTAAACTTCGCTACTGGTCTTAGAAGTATACTCAGGCAAGATCCAGATATCATAATGATCGGTGAAATTCGTGATAAAGAGACGGCAGAGATTGCTATTCAGGCTTCTCTTACTGGTCATTTGGTTTTAAGTACACTGCACACTAATGATGCACCGAGCAGTATTAATAGGCTTATTGATATGGGAGTCGAGTCCTATCTAGTCGCTAGTGCTTTAGTCGGCGTAGTGGCGCAGAGGTTGGTTAGGCTTATCTGTGAACACTGTTCTTATGAATATCAGCCTACTCTAAGTGAGCTTAGTTATTTAGGGCTTGAAGCTAGGGCTGGAGAGATTAGCTTTGCTAAGGGTAGGGGTTGTCAAAAATGTAATAATACAGGATACTCAGGAAGAGAAGGGATTTTCGAAATGATGCCTGTCGTGAATAAGATGAAATCTCTTATTCATAATAAGGCTGATTTAGAAGATTATAAGGCTGTTATGGCTGAAAATAAAATGAAAACCCTTTTCGATTCTGCTCTTGATAAGGTGCTATCTCATAAAACTACTTTAGAGGAGTTTTTAAGAGTGGTTCCTAGGGAGCAATAATACGCAACGATGATAGATGATGATTTCAGTGCTGAAAAGCCATCAGCTTTTGATGACTCAAAAGCTAGAACTTGGCCGCCTGAACAATCCTATTATTCTCCAGAATCATTAGGAGAAGAGGCTGATTACAATGAGAACTTTAGTGATCCAGATGAAGATGATGCATCTTCGCCAGAAAGCCTAATTCGCAGTCCAGAAGAGGAGGCTGAGCTTCAGGAAAAAGTACTTAAGCTTTTAGAGGAGCAGAGCGATGATATGTTTTCTAGCATAGAATTTTTTCTGTCGGATATTGATACTTATAAGGATAAAGATTACCCAAATGAGACTCAGCTAGTAGAAAAGGCACATATTCCTCTAGAGTCTCTATTTGATGAACCTGCTATAGGCTTAGATAAAAATCCTTCAGAGAATAACTCTTTTGATGATTACCCTACTACTTTAAATGAGAATGGTATTCATGATGCGAATAATGATTTGCAGACTTTATTTGGGCAGGATTTTATAGAGGAAGACGCAAGGCTTTCTTCTAAGGCTTTTGATCCTAGCTTGATGTTTGAAGAGCCAGAACTATCTCTTGATGATCATTTTAAAGTAGAGCCGCCTCCTTTTAGGTCATCCCCTGAACCAGCTTTTGATGAGCCAGTAGCTCCACCACCACGTCAGGCTTATGGAAATAAGGTCTATAAAGCTTTTTCTTATTCAGATCGTGACGCTGCTGCTATAAAGAATGAATCTGAGATTGGCACACCGATTATTGCTCTAGTGGTCGCTATGCTCTTGTTTATTGGTTATACCGTCTATCAGAAAATGAATGAGCGTTATGATACGAAGAGCTCTTCTAGAAGAGATTCACGCAGACCTAAATCTAAAAAAATAAATAATCTGTTTGATTTTGCAGATAAAAGACCTGTTTGGTCGGCGATTAAGATTAAGTCTAATAGCGCAAAGCAAGAGAGAGAGTTTATAAAAGCTTCTAAAGATACAGCGGGCAGGGATAATCCCTTTATACTGCCAGATTCCGTTCTAAAGGCTATAGCTAGTGGTAAAGCTCGTGGTACTGGTCTTGCAGATAAGGCAGTTCGTTCTTCTAAAAAAGCTTACAGGGCTTTGATGATAGGAGTCATACAGAGTGATGGTGAGAGTATTGCTTTGATTAATCTAAAAGAAGCTGTTTTTGAAGTCGGTGATAATTTAACTCGCTCTAAAGTTTTAAAAGCTGCTATTAAAGCTATGGACAGGGCATTAGATAACACTATTGAAGTTTCAGTCGGTGACTATATTGCGAATTGGGAGCTTATAGAAATTCATAATCCAGCTTCTAATGATTTAGGTGAACCGTTTATAAGGCTTAAGCGCGGTGATGAATTTAAAATCTTAAATATGGGTAAGGCTGAAGAGCTAGGTATATTTGATGAAAATAATCTTATTGATGATTTAACTGGTTTTGAGAATGATTTTTAAAGATTAAGTTTTCTTAAAGTATCTTTGGAATGCTAAAATCATGCCATGTCTTCAGAGTTGATGCATGGTTTAAGAAGAATCGAAGATGTTTTTCATTCTTCGTTAGTTGAGTTTAATATGTGCAGGGCAGAGCTGTATGAAGAAGCTCTAAAGAATCGTGAAGCTCGGCTCTCTGATTTAGGTGCCTTGATAGTTTATACAGGTAAGCACACTGGTAGATCTGCTAACGATAAATTTATTGTGCGAGATTCAGATACTGACTCGATTATAGATTGGGGTGAGATTAATAGACCCTTTGATGAAGATGATTATTTCGAATTGCGTGATAAGTTTTTTGATTATATTGAGAAGATGCAGAAAATAGAGAATAAGAAACTCTATGTCCAAGATTGCTTTGCTGGAGCTGATCGTGAACACTCTATTAAGGTAAGAGTAGTTACTGAATATGCTTGGCATAGTTTTTTCGCTACGAATATGCTGGAATCGATTAACTCACGTTCGGCGATATTTGCTGAGAAGAGAGGAGCTATTAATAGAAAGAATTTTGAGCCGGAATATCGTATCATCTGTGTTCCTAGCTTTAAAGCTGATCCAGAATTAGATAAAACACGCTCTGGGACTTTTGTTTTGGTGAATTTTAAGCATAAAGAGGTTTTAATCGCAGGTACTGCTTATGCCGGTGAAATTAAGAAATCAGTTTTCTCACTTCTGAATTATCTTTTACCGCAGTCTGGGATTATGCCTATGCACTGTTCTGCTAATGCAGATAAAGATGGGAAGGATGTCGCTATATTCTTTGGATTATCTGGGACTGGGAAAACTACTCTATCAGCAGAACCTGGGCGTTTACTTATAGGTGATGATGAACACGGCTGGAGCGAGAATGGTGTGTTTAATTTTGAGTCTGGTTGTTATGCTAAATCTATTGGTCTTTCTAAAGATACTGAACCAGAGATCTATGCTGCTAGTCGTAGATTCGGTGCTACTGCCGAGAATGTTCGGATTAAGGAAGATAAAAGTTTAGATTATTTCGATAAGACCCTTACTGAAAACGGTAGAATATCTTATCCTTTAGATTTTATTCCTAATGCAGTAGTTCTAAATGACGATGGTACTGGTTTTGATAGATTTATTAAAGAGCAGCCTAATAATGTAATAATGCTCTGCTGTGATGCTTTTGGTGTTCTACCTGCTGTTTCTAAATTAAGCCCAGAGCAGGCTAAGGAGTACTTTCTTTTAGGCTATACTGCTAAAGTCGCTGGTACAGAGCAAGGTATTAAAGAGCCGACAGCAGCCTTTAGTCCTTGTTTTGGAGCACCTTTTATGCCTCTAAGACCAAATGTCTATGGAGATTTACTCGCGAAGAAAATTCAAGAGAATAATGTAAACTGCTGGTTACTTAATACTGGCTGGGCTGGAGGCTCTTATGGTAGAGGTTCTCGCATGTCGATTAAACTTACTAGGTCTATAGTCTCTAAAATACATTCTGGTGAACTTGCTCAAGAACAGTGTACTAAGCACTCTATTTTTGATTTGGATATACCCGTAAGTATAAAAATGCCAGAAACCAGTTGGGCAGATAAAGAGGATTATGATATTGTAGCTAGAAAACTTAAGTCTATGTTTGATGAGCAGAGGGTGAAGATTTTTGGTGATAAGGTTAAAGTCGGATAAAGTTATGGATAAAGAAAATTTAAAATCTTGCTTAACTGATCTCCAGTATAAAGTGACGCAGGAAAATGGCACAGAAAGACCCTTCGAGAATGCCTATTGGGATAATAAACATCGCGGTATCTATGTTGACATAGTCTCTGGTGAACCCTTATTTAGCTCTGATGCTAAATTTGACTCTGGGACTGGCTGGCCGTCTTTCTTTAAACCACTAGTTCAGGAGAATATCGCAGAGAAAGAAGATACTACTCATGGTATGCGCCGTGTAGAGGTTAGATCTAAGCAGGGTGATTCTCATTTAGGTCATTTATTTACAGACGGTCCTAAGCCTACAGGGCTTAGATACTGCATAAACTCAGCGTCTTTAAAGTTTATCCCTTATGAAGAGATGGATGCTGCTGGCTATGCGGAATATAAACGGTTTTGTTAAAAAATTCACTTGTATGTTAATCTCAGAAAGGCTTTTAAATATTTAGTAACTCTTCTAAATAATCAATATTTTTAAAGCTAATGAAATAGATTTTACGGTCTTTGTGAAAGATTTCTTCATCGACTTTATCATTAAGAACTATTGCAAATGGGGCTTTGGGGTAGGCTTTTAAAAATTTAATAAGAGCTGGAAAGACTTCTGGTTTACGCAAAGATGATTTAACCTCTATAGGATAAGGAGTGCGATTACGGTTCCAGATAAAATCTATTTCCATTCCATCGGAGGTTCGCCAGAAGAATATCTCAGTATCACTATCATCTGCGATGTTTAATAGATAGTGATATGTAAAGGTTTCTAGAATACAGCCTTTATCGGCTCTATTAGTAAGTGAGCTGAAATCTTTTATCAGAGCGTTGCGCACACCTAAATCGTAGTAGTAGTAGTAGTATTTCTTTGATTTTTTAAGTTCGTTACTCAGGTTTCCTGAAAAGGATTTTAGACTGTAAAGCACGAAGGTTTGTTCTAGTATGCTGATATATTTTTCTACAGTCGCTGCTGTTACCTTTATTTTATTTGCGAGGCTCGCTGTAGAAGTGATTTGTCCCTGTTTATCAGCTAATATGTACAATAAATGATTAAAGGCTACTATATTCTCTTCTATGATTAGGGATTTCACATCTTTTTGAATATAGGCGTTGAGAATCTCTTGGAGATACTGCTGTCTATCTTTATGAGTAGGATGATGTTTTAAGTCATAGGTGCCAGGTAATGCACCGTAGCAGAGGAATTCAGATAACTCTGATTTGATTTCAGAATTTGAGTAGAACTCTTTATAACTAAGTGGTTTTATCCAGTATTTTTTTAACCTGCCCGCAAGGCTTTCTTTTAAATGTTTATGCATTTCTAAAGCCGAGGAGCTAGATGCATAAATTTTCACTGAATGGTTCGACCAAGTACTTTCATCATAAATAGCTTTAAATATTTTAGAAATATTTTCAAGATAGTGAAATTCATAAACTGCCCCCCTTAATTTCTCCTACAAGGCAAGCCTAAATCCCTGAGAGCGAAGCATTTCCCCCATTTCAAATCAAATTTTTCATAAGAAGAGTAGCCTTATCTATGACTAGGTTGTGAAAATAGGCATAGATATAGAGTATATGTTCTAGCATATGAATTCTTTTAGTAGTACACCAAGTACGCCTACTTAGCCTTTTAACATTGTCCCTGATCATGGCACAGCTAT
>Ga0208364_1000012_pt1 | contig 70652 bp, 66 predicted proteins | sample LakMenEpi08Jun12_FD_150680 | JGI IMG/M metagenome (GOLD analysis project Ga0208364, IMG submission 150680) | Freshwater microbial communities from Lake Mendota, WI - 08JUN2012 deep hole epilimnion (SPAdes) | ecosystem: Environmental > Aquatic > Freshwater > Lake > Epilimnion/Euphotic zone ...
ATACCTTGATATACCTTGATATACCTTGATATACCTTGATATACCTTGATATACCTTGATATACCTTGATATACCTTGATATACCTTGATATACCTTGATATACCTTGATATACCTTGATATACCTTGATATACCTTTATTATATCCTAATATCTAATATTTTTGCTATTGGCATACCAATCACTAAATATTTTTTTTGCTATCGCCTTATTATCTTTGTCTTCAATTTGAATTATAGGCATCGCTCGTTTATCATTATCTTTCTTGATTTCTTCGTATATATGTCTATCATCAAAGCTAATATCTGCGGCATCCTCGCGCGTATTGGCGTAATATATCTTGTCTAGCCGCGCCCAATAACAAGCAGCAAGACACATAGGACAAGGTTCGCAACTTGTGTAAATAGTACAGCCAGCTAAACTAAAATTATTACTATTAGCACACGCTCTTCTAATTGCGACTACTTCAGCGTGTGCCGTAGGGTCATTATTTACGGCGACTTCATTATGTCCCTCGCCAATTATATTACCAGCACTATCAACAATAACGGCTCCAAAAGGCCCACCAGTACTAATAGATGACAATTCAATAGCTCGGTTCATTAGCAATATGATAAGATAAAATTATGTTATATTGTATTATCATTTTTTATTTATATCTGTTTTATTGCTCACACGTGTTTCATCGCTGTTATTATGGTCGGCTACATCTTTTATTACCCAGTTATCTATACAGTCTGTGGTAAACGTATATGATTCATCGGTCTCCTCTTTTTTACATATTGGTTCATCAACTATTACGGTGCCTCCGAAAATAATATACGGAACATTCTTGCTTAAACTGATTAGCTTGACTATATCTGCGAACATTGGTATATAAGTATATATATTATATGTATAAATATAATATTTATATATCTTACAATCTATGATATCCGTTGATATAATGGGGGGTTTGGGTAATCAATTATTTCAGATTATGACAGCATTCGCTTATTCAAAAAAATACAGGAATCATCTAATAATTAAAAGAGAATCTCATAGCCCGAGCTGTACATATAGGAATGTCTATTGGAATAACTTTTTGGAAGGTTTGCAAAAGTATTTAATAAACGGCAATATAGATTTACCTGTATATAATGAAAAATCCTTTGAATATAATGAGTTGCCGAAAATATCAGAAAGCGATGATATAAAATTGAGCGGATATTTTCAATCATATAAATATTTTGACGAATATAAAAGCGAGTTACTCGCTGAGATAGATTGGTATGCTAAGAGAGATGCTGTAAAAAGCAAGATAACGGATGTTAATCCTGGCTATATGGTCTCGTTGCATTTTCGCATAGGAGATTTTAAAAACTTAGAAAACCATCCTATAATGCCTATGGAATATTATATAAATGCCATTAAATATATAGAGGCGCGAGAATCTAATGTAAAAATATTGTATTTTTGCGAAGAAGATGATAAGGATTTTGTATTCAATAATTATATAAATCCGCTTAGAACAATTTTTGAGAATATTACATTTACGCAAACGAAAAATAAGCTGGAAGATTGGGAGCAAATGATAGCTATGAGTTTATGTAAGCATCATATAATCGCCAATAGTACTTTTAGCTGGTGGTCGGCTTATTTAGCAGATGATAATGATAAATATAAAAAACTCATATGCTATCCGGATATTTGGTTTAATTCTACTTTAATAAATAATATGATGGATTTATTTCCTGGACATTGGATAATGTGCGAGACTCTTCAAAACAAGTATTTATTAGAAAATGTATATTATATTAATCTTGAAGAAAGGGTGGATAGGAAGGTATTGGTTGAGACGGAGTTGAAAAAAATGAAGTGGAAATATGAGCGCTTTAATGCAATTAAACACGAGAGAGGTATATTGGGTTGTTGCTTGAGCCATTTGGCTGTCATAGAGATGGCAAAGGAAAAAGATTTAGATTATGTGGTAATTTTAGAAGATGATATACAATTCTTACAGCCCGAGAAATACAATAAGATGCTGATAGATTTTAGGAACTTTGTTGAATCTAATTCGTTGGACTATGATGTATTACTTATAGCTACGAACATCCTTGACAAGGTCAGTGGCGTTATTCCTATTAATAATTATATATATCGCGTCGGAGCTTCTTATTCTGCTGCTGGCTACATAGTTAAAAAGCATTATTATGATAAGATAATAGCTAATTACAAAGAAGGGCTTAGATTATTGATAGAGAATCCTACTGTTTCTGGAAAATATGAGTTTGATGTCTATTGGATAAAATTGCAGATGGTTGATAAATGGCTTGTTTTATATCCGCGAACTGTTAATCAAAGAGAATCTTATAGCGATATCCTAAATTGTATGACAGATTACACAAAGCATATGATAGATATATGAATACCTAGATATATAATTATAGATTTGATTTATAATTTTGTAAATTATAAAATTACCTAAATATTCTTAGATTCTCTTAGCAGTTTTTGAGACACTGGAAATTCTTATTTTTTCCATTTTTAAATTTGAGTACATCTCTTGATTTATTTTGTAATTTCCAAAAAACTTTTGAAATTTTTGAAAAAACAGAAAGATGTACTCAAATTTTATTTTTCAACTTTTTAGAAATATTCAGTTGCTTTTTTAACACCATATATATCTCGTAGTTTTCTTAGATTTCAAAAGTTCATTATGAAAAATTTCTATAAAAATATATGAATATCCATATATATATATAATTATAAATTTGTAAATTATAAAATTACCTAAATATTCTTAGATTCTCTTAGCAGTTTTTGAGACACTGGATATTCTTATTTTTTCCATTTTTAAATTTGAGTACATCTCTTGATTTATTTTGTAATTTCCAAAAAACTTTTGAAATTTTTGAAAAAACAGAAAGATGTACTCAAATTTTATTTTTCAACTTTTTAGAAATATTCAGTTGCTTTTTTAACACCATATATATCTCGTAGTTTTCTTAGATTTCAAAAGTTCATTATGAAAAAATCTATAAAAATATAATTTATTACAAGGAGAATTTCAGTTAAAATGCATAGAAATGTGCTAATATAAAAGAGTAATCTGTAAAAATTGATATTTATCAGTTTCTAATCTAAATACATCTGTCAATCAATAGATAAAAACTCTTAGCTACATCTTAGCAAGCCAGAGAGCCTACAACAGCCTGTGAGAGTCCGCGAAAGCCTAAACAAGAAGGATGACTGCGATGGCTTATTGCATCTATGAGGGGAATGATAAGAATGTTTTCGGTAAAAAAATGAAAAAGAATAACTTCTACAAAAATATCACGTTGAGCGAAGATGAGGTATATTATCGCGGTATTGAAGAGGCTGACGATAATATATGTGTTGATTACGCGGACAGCGCAGACTACCCTGACAGCGCGGACTACGACTATTTCTGCGATTTAGTTTGAGGTTTGTTATCAATATACTCCTTATATCCCCCTATAAATACACCGTCCTTGAATATCATAGGAAAGTATATGTATGGTTTTATAGTATATTTGTGGATATATTTATAAAAATTATCGCGCTCTCTAAGAGTTAATAGATATTTATCACAGTTTACTACATATTTTTTTGTTTTTATATCGCTACATAATAGATTACAATATTTACAGTTTGATATTGTATAAATTGTGTAATCTGTTTTATAGGGTTTAACATATTTTTTATCCATTTTTATTCTATTATTACAAATGATTATTTACTTTTTCGTTTTATTCCATTCAATAGCTACCTTCTGCATTATTTGAGGCGCCTTCTCGTCAGGAAACTTTTTCTTTAATATAGCAAAGTGCTTCTTGACAAACTTATTGTAAGGACTCAAGGCTCTTTTGGCGACAACCTTAGAACCCTTCTTCTTTCTCGCACCCCCATCTTGCGCATCATTCGAGTTTTCGGGATATAAATCCTCCTCAATATCCTGCGTTACAATATCTTTAGTGTAGCCTCCTCTTCTTGCTTTAGCGGCTTTGGGTTTAGCTTTAGGTTTCCCTACAGATTTTCTTACAACTCTCTTTTTGGCGCCACCGTTATTACAGCATCCGGAACCTCCTAACATTACTCTACTTATTATTCTATTGTATATATAGATATTTATTTTTTGGCAGACATTATTTTTTTATGTTTCTTGCTATTTAAATGTCGCAGCATATGAAAATCTCTAAAACACACATATTCAATACCACACTCGCACTTTATAGTATTATGGAGCTTTCGCGTATTATATTCTTGAATCGCCCGCTCTTTATATTTTTCTTCTTCGCAATAATATTTGATTTTACACATATCACAATACATATAATATATCTTCTCTTTATCGTTTTTATATGAGAACTCGTCAAACGGTTTAACTTTATGACACTTGGTGCATTCCATAATAATTATAATGCCTAGAAATTATTATGAATAATCAATTTTTTTAGATATAAGATTATAGCAATAAAATATAATAATTATGAAACTATTGATTTTCGGCAGCAAAGGGTGGATAGGGAGACAATTCTGCGAATATTTGGATAATAATAATATTCTATATATTGAAAGCGATTCGCGAGCTGATAATGAGAAAGATGTAGAAAAAGAAATAAACGAATATAAACCTACTAACATCGTTTCGTTTATTGGAAGGACTTACGGAGGAACCTTCAATACCATAGATTATCTAGAACAGCCTGGAAAATTAGTTGATAACATCCGCGACAATTTATACGCGCCTATGATATTGTCAATATTGTGCGAAAGATACAACATTCACTATACATATATGGGAACCGGCTGCATTTTTGAATATTGCGTAGGCGAAGCAGGCGAAGCAGGCGATGCGGGCGAAGCAGGCGATGCGGGCGAAGCGAAAAAACGCGAAGATGATGTGCCTAACTTTTTTGGCTCTTCGTATTCCATAGTAAAGGGATATACTGATAGATTGCAGCATATGTATTCTAAGAATACTCTAAATCTACGCATTAGAATGCCTATCGTCAATTATGATCACGATAGGAACTTTATTACTAAAATTACAAAATATGAGTATGTCTGTTCAGTCGCTAATTCTATGACAGTATTACCCGATATGTTCCCTGTAATTGCCGATATGATTAAAAAGAATGTTGCTGGAACATTTAATCTATGTAATAAAGGCGCGATAACTCACAACGAGATTTTGGAGCTATATAAAATGCACGTGGATAATAATTTTACTTGGAAGAACTTCTCAATAGAAGAGCAGAATAAGGTACTTCTTTCAAAACGCTCAAATATTGAACTATCAACGGAAAAATTGTATGAATTGTATCCTAATATTCCTGACATTAGGACATCTATTGAGAACTGTATGATTACTTATTCGCGTCTTCTATAAGCGCTATTCCTTCGCGGCTATCATAATATATATCAAATAAATCCGTTAAATCGCTTATAGACCCGTCATTTATTATTTCAACATCATAAGGAATATCTATGTATTCGTTTTCAGATATATGTGTATCTCTCACGCCTCCGGCGCCTTCAACTATATTAATAGAAGGCCTACTTATTTTTACTATAATTAAAGAGCGTATCTTTGCCGAACTTTTTAATTTATTATATTCGTGTAAAAATCGCATATCGCTAATTACATAGGAATCGCAAGAATCGCAAGAGATACGAGATAGCAAGATATCTGCCAAGAAGCCTCTATTCGTGTTTGGGATTAATTCGTCAATAGCGTGTTGCATTATTTCGGTTCCAAAAAATTGCAACGCTTTGCGCGGAGATATTCCCCAACGCTCGTCAATAATTTCTTTTTCATCACCAACAGCATTATCTTCGTCAATTCCTACCTGAATATCATTAAAATTAAACAGCTCCCTGACGGCTTTTTTCAAGGGCTCTGCAAAAGATAATTTCTTAAATCCCCGAGTAGCCACTAAATGTTTCGCCAACACATCTTTACCACTCCTTTTAGCACCACATATAGCTATGATATTTGACATCTTATGTATATATAATATATAAGTATATTATTTCATATAACAAAATCAATTTTTAACATAATACAAATAAAAATAAAAATTGACATTTAAGAATTAATTAATTATAATTAACTAACGCACATTTGTCATATAATGTTTTCATCAAATAACTGCTGGGATATTATGGATACCTATTTTTTAAAGGGGGGGTCGCGAGAATCATCAAACCCTCTTGTTAAACACCAAATAGACAGTTATAATAAGTTTGTAGATAATACACTCGGACAAATTATTGCCGGCTTCAATCCTATCAAAGTCAAGGTAACAAATCCCAAGAGTGATTTATCAATCAACGACAATAACTATAAAATATCCATTAATATTCTTCAGCCGAGTATCACGAAACCCAGTTATCAAATGGGCGATGGAACGCATAATATTATGACACCTTATATTGCCAGAATGAATAATATGTCATATTCTAGCGGTATCTATGTCAACGTCCATATTGTTACAGAATACACTAATAAAAATGGGATGATTGAGAAGTTTGACAAAACCGTTAATAATATTTACATCGGCAAAATCCCTATTATGGTCCGCTCCAAGCTATGTGTTCTCAGTCAAATGCAAGGAATCTGCGAAGAGAATAACAGCGAATGTATCTATGATTTCGGCGGCTACTTTATTATTAATGGAAATGAAAAGGTCCTTATTTCGCAAGACAGGATTAATGAAAACAAGACGCTCGTATTTCATCCTAACAATAATAGCGAAGGGTTGTATGCCGAGATTCGTTCTGTTTGCAATTCGTCGTATCTTCCTCCAAAGACAACTTGTCTGAATATGAGCGGTAAATTAAATCATATGGGACGTATCATTCGTATCAATACATCGTTTCTTAGGTCGGAGGTTCCTGTATTTGTAATGTTTCGGGCTCTCGGTATTCTCAGCGACAAAGAGATTATTCACCACATTGTATATGATACGACGAAGGAAGAGAATAAAAGAGTCATTGCCGAATTGATGGCTTGTTGCGAGGATGCTTGTGATATAAAGACGCAAGAACAGGCTGAATGCGTCCTTATTAAGATTATGAACGGCTCCAACAAGAACAATGAGCATTCAGTAAATAAGACGCTTTTGCACAATAATTTGTTTAACGATTTTCTCCCGCACGTTGGCAAGAGTTATAGGAGAAAGGCGTTGTATATCGGCTATATTATTCGCAAGATGATTCGCATTTATCTCGGATATGATACATATGATAATCGCGATTCGTATATTAACAAGCGTGTAGATACTCCAGGAGTTTTGATGAGTAATTTGTTTCGCCAGTGTTATGGCAAATTGACGAAGGAGTTGAAGGTTGCTATTGAGAAAGAGCTTAGTATGTGGCGCGGCAATTCAAATACACCGCTTTCAAATATTATCTCGGATATTAGCATTCACCGGTTTTTCAAGCAATCTCTGTTGGAATCGTGGATTAAATACTCCTTCTCAACAGGCAATTGGGGTATCAAAAGTATCGGCAGTTTTCAGAATATTAAGCAGGGAGTTTCGCAAGTTCTAAATCGTATGTCTTATGCGAGCACCTTGTCTCATATGAGGCGTATTAATACTGCTATGGAAAAGAATGGAAAGCTCGTACAGCCGAGAAAGTTGGATAATTCACAGATTGGTATGATTTGTCCTGCCGAAACACCAGAAGGCAGTTCGGTAGGATTAGTGAAAAATATGGCACTTAGCACAAATGTATCAATTGCTATGAATAGCTATCATATCAGAAAAGTTCTTGAAGAATTGGGAGTAGTTATGTATGACGACACCTATAAATCAGGAGATAAGCCAGGAGATAATTTGGAAAAATCGGCAATTAATTTCCTAAAAAATATGGGAAATAGCTCAAATGTTTATATTATGGTGAATGGCGATATTATCGGCTATTATGATAAACCTATTGAGCTCTATAAAACACTGAAACACTATAAGAGGTCAAGTATCATTCACCCGATGACATCAGTTGTTTGGAATATTCAAAAATCAAACATTATTATCAGTACGGAGGCGGGGCGTATGTATAGACCGCTCTTTATTGTAGATTATGACTCTAAATTGAAAAAGAGCATATTGCGAATTGAAAAGATTTTAAAAAGAAAAAATATGAAATGGGAGGATTATATCAAGGATAAAAACTTTGACTATTTCATATCTCCCAACGAACCCTATGTTCCCCGCGAAGCTGGAGATGCTGAAGAGAAGGCTTGCGACGATGACGACGGCAATAGCGACGAGGGCTATTTGGAAGAAGAAGGATTTCTTGAATATATGGATTGTGATGAAATTAATACGGCGATGATTGCGACATTCCCTGCCGATTTGGATGAAGGAATTAAGGGAACGGCTCTTCCTCCCTGTTATACGCATTGCGAGATTCATCCAAGCTTAATGAATGGTATTCTTGGAGCTAATATTCCATTCAGCGACCATAATCAATCCCCGAGAAATTGCTATCAGTGTGCTATGGGCAAACAGGCACTAGGTATTTATGCAAGTAATTTCAACAAACGTATTGATACTATGGGGAATATTTTGAATTACCCGCAAAAATCCTTGGTATATACTAAATTATCAAAATATACTATGGCACACAAATTGCCTTCAGGAGTTAATGCGATTGTTGCGATTATGACACATACTGGATTTAATCAAGAAGATAGTATTATGATTAATCAGTCCGCATTAGACCGCGGGCTATTTACGAGCACTTATTACAAGGCGCTCAGGGATGTTTGCAATAAGAATCATAGCACGGGAGAGGAAGAGATATTTACGAATCCTAATGATAAAACTGAAAAGAAGCCATATTGTTATGATAAGTTGGATGAGAATGGCTTTGTCCCAAAGAATACTTATGTAACCGGAAATGATATTATTGTAGGTAAGGTTATGCCTAAAAAGTGTAATGGTGAGATTTCATATCAAGACAGCAGTCTTACGATGAAAACGAATGATGATGGTTATATTGATATGAATTATAATGGCATAAATAGCGATGGCTACAGGTTTTGCAAAGTGCGTATTCGCAAGAACCGTAAGCCAGAGATTGGCGATAAATGTGCCAGCTGTAGTGCTCAAAAGGGAACTATTGGTATGACATATAAACACCAAGATATGCCATATACTAAGGATGGAATTGTGCCGGATATTATTATGAATCCGCACGCTATCCCTTCGCGTATGACTATCGCACAGCTTATGGAATGTATTATGGGAAAAGCCGGGTGTCATATTGGGGCTTTTGGAGATTCTACGCCATATAACGACTGTACTGTTGAGGATATCGCGAAAGTATTGGAGATGTCTGGAATGGAAAGATATGGTAATGAGATTATGTATAATGGAAGGACGGGAGAACAAATAAGGACGGAAATTTTTATCGGTCCTACATATTACCAGAGGCTGAAACATATGGTAACAGACAAGGTTCATTGTCTTACAGAAGACCATGAAGTTCTTACAAATAATGGATGGAAACAAATTGCCGATATTAGTATCAATGATAAAGTGGCAATATTGAAGAATGACGCACTTGTATATGAAAAACCTGTAGAAATCTATAAATACCCTGACTACAAGGGATATATGTATAATATCTCAAATAATATGGTAGATTTAGATGTTACCATTGGACACCGAATGTATGTAGCGAATGCCGCGGGCGCAACATATAATCTTGTAGAGGCTAGTAAAATACAAGGACAGAAAATGAGATATAAAAAGGATTCTTTATGGAACGAGGTAGATTATCAATTGGATATTTCAAATGGCGGCAGCGACAGTAGCGATATCAAGCCTATTAATATGGAGGCATGGTTGTCATTCTTTGGTAAGTGGATTGCGCATAATGGAATTGATAAGGAAAATGCTATGCTTATAAACGAATATGGAAATAATGATAATAATGATATTGTGAAATATATCAATAGATTGGATGATAAATACAATTTCCCAGCGTGGGTATGGAAGTTGAGCTCAATTCAATGCAGGTATCTCGTAAAATCTATGGTATCTGTTAAGAACGATGATATCAAAAACAATTTTGAGAATATGTATTGTACATTAAGCGAGAGTTTGGCTGATGATATGACGCGCCTATTGATTCATGCGGGATGGAGTGGGATTAAATCGCGATTTAATAGATATTGGAAGATTACGATTATTAAAAATAAGAATAAACCGATTGTCAATGACCCAAATGATAAATCAAATAAGGAGAATATCTATTATTACCAAGGCGCCGTATATTGCCTGAGTGTATCTACTGAGGTATTTATGGTAAGGCGAAATGGCAAATCGGTATGGACTGGTAATTCTCGCGGTTCAAATGGGCCTATTGTTATGCTTACACGACAACCAAGTGAGGGTCGCGCTCGCTCGGGCGGACTTCGTTTAGGAGAGATGGAAAGGGATTGCTTTATCGCACACGGAACATCAAACTTCCTTGCCGAAAGAATGCTTCATGTATCTGATAATTATCGCATCTTTATCTGTAAGAAATGCGGGATGCACGCAAATGTAAATACAGATAAAAATATTTATAGCTGTAAATACTGTAAAAATAACACAGATATTGCACAGGTAAGAATGCCTTATGCTTTCAAATTACTAAATCAAGAATTATACACTATGAATATTATGATGAGATATGTTTGTAATTAGAATACGGAATGTATTAGATGAAACTTAATACTAGTGCTTTTAGGTATGATTTATTGTGGAAGGATGGGAGTTGTTAATTTCTTTTAGATTATCTAGAAATTTTTGTGCCTGTACTATATTGTTTAGATGATTGTTTAGACGAGGTGTCTTTAGGTTCGTCTTTTATATTAGTTATATCAATTTGTCCTTCAATTTTTTGATTATTTTGTAATGTATAAATTAATACATCACTCATCAATAATGAAAACATCTGAATTGTTATATTACTTTCTCTATTTAAAATTCTTAATCTGGTAGATTGAGTAAAAAAGTTTGCTATATTTGTTAAACTTTTAGTTGTTGTGTTTCTAAATTTTGAATATGCTGATGATTTTTCTTTTTCAATATTTTGTATATATTGTGTAAACATTTTTTCGTCAAATAATATATTTTTTTTGTAACTTTCGTCATTATTAAGCATTGCAACATTAATATTAGCATTTTTAATTGTAATTAAAAACATAATTATATATTTGCTATCAGTAATACTATCTAAATATGACTCTAATATTTTTTGAATTTGGTATTTCATTACTTTATATTTACTAGAAACATTATCACTAATAAAATTATCAACTCTTTCATTGTACTTTTCTGGATTTTCATCATCATTTTTCACAATATTTTTTTTTATAATTTCTCGTATTTTAGTTATATTTTCTATCATATGTAATAAATTACCAATTAGTATGATTAATGATGATTTTAATTCTTTCTCTAAACTAATTTTAGACATTAACCATAATCCTAATAAAGTAAATACACTCGCGATTGCAATTAATGATCCAAAAGTAGTTACGTTGCCTATAATAGTCGTCCCTAATAATCCTATACCAACAATAGTTATAAATGCTGACGAATATTTAGTAATATTTTCAGCTTTTTCTATATTTATTAGTTTATTGTCGTAGGTATTATAATTATGAATACCATGCTGTTTAAACATTAAAACTATAGCTTCAACTTTTTTCTTTTCTTCTTCATTTAAGGTATCAATATTTTTATATTTTTCTAAAAATATAAAAGCCTCTTCTATTCCACATTCTAATTTTTTTTTTTTAATTTTAGCTTCTTCTTGTTTTTGTTTATTAACAAATATATTAAATAAATTTGAAATTTTTCCACCACCAATATGTTCTTCGTAATCTGTTATTGTTTCCCTATTATATAAGTGTTTTTTTCTTTTAGATCTACTTTTTGTTTTTATAGTTGCTTTTTTAGGTTGGTCCTTTGTTTTTATAGTTGCTTTTTTAATATTATTTATAATTACTTTAACCATAATATCTATATATTTAATATATAAACATTTAATATATAATTTTATAAAAGATGGCGGATAATCATAAATTGTACAAAGTATTAGATGTTAGCAGAGATGCGAGCGATGATGAAATAAAGAGTGCTTATAAAAAGAAAGCGATGCAGTATCATCCTGATAAAAACAAGGGCGACTCTGAATGCGCTACTAAATTCAAGGAAATATCAAATGCCTATAATATTTTAGGAGATAAGGACAAGAGAGAAAAATATAATGCTTGTGGTGATAATAATTATAATGAAGGTTCTCAGGATAATATGAGAAGCCATCAAGATATTTTTGAAGCATTTTTTAGAGGACACGAACATGGCTTCGGTGATAGTTTTTTCAGTTTTGGAGGAGGCGGTAGAGGCGGCGGAGGCGGAGGCGGAGGCGGTAGAGGGGGGGGAAGAGGCGGGAATAGGCCACAACAAAAGGCTGATTCTATAGAAAGTGTATTTAATTTAACACTTGAAGATATATATGAAGGATTTAATAAGGATTTAAATATTAAATTGAAAAAATATTGCACGAGCTGTAATGAGGAATGTCCTGATTGTGATGGAAAAGGATTTATACATCGTATCCAAAATATGGGTATAATGCAGACTATATTTCAATCACAGTGTAATAAATGCGGAGGCGAAGGTATAGTGATAAAAGGCAAGTCTAGTTGCAAATTGTGTAGTGGCAAAGGATTTTACAATAAGGATATCAAGGCTACTTTGATTATACCAAAGGGTGTTAATGAAGCTTATAGGACGGCTTTTCCCGAATTGGGAGAGCAACCTAAGACTGATAATGTTAAACCGGGCGATTTAATAATTAGCATAAAAATAGAGGAACACAAACATTTCAAGAGGAATGGGAATGACCTTCATTATAAGACAGATATATCTTTTATAAACTCTATAATCGGCGAAGTAATAACCATACCATATTTTAAGGATACTATTGAGATAAACACCAAAATACTTGGTGTTATTTCAAATGGCAAAAAATATCTATTGGAAGGCAAGGGATTGCCTATATTAAATACTAATAATAAAGGCAATATGTTCATAGAATTTAATATTAATTACCCGAAAATTAAAAATACCGAAAAGCTTGACGAATTGAAGAAGCTACTTGAAGAAGTATTTGTTTAATCGCTCTATATTGCTATGCTATTTTTTTTGTTATCTATGGAATATAAGATATTGTATATAGCCGATAGATTTACAGATGTTTTATCAAAGCCGGCGTTTTTAACAAACTTTAGAAGTTCATATGCTTGTTTGTCATTTCTCACAATCTTATTATCATATCGCGTAATAATAAATATATACTCTTTAGGGTCTGTTATTACATTTTTGTTAATATAGAAGGTTTTTCCTAATGTATCTCTTGATGCACTGCTTTTATATTCGCCATTATCAGAATCTATGTCGGTATATTTTAGATATTCGTAATTATCTATTGTCAAATTATAATATACAAATCCAGGCGATGAAATGTCATCGTTTTCTACTTTATCCTCACTAATTATAATATTGCTAATATTTCTATTTTCTCCAAAAACGACATTTGTAGTTTTTGTAACAAAATCGTATTGGAGACAGAAGCTGAAGTTAGACAATGATTTATCCACTGTATTTTTTTTTATTAGATATACATTGTATCTGAACGGATATTCTAAGTTGTCATTGATTTCTATTGCCTGCTCTATTTCCTTGCATCTCTTTATATTACTTGCTTCTCTATAAATAACATCATAATACATTACTACCAAAATAAATATTACGAGGGCTATAAATATTAAAATGATGAAATGCTGATATAAAGACACTTTATAAGTATTGCTTGATACCTTTGATAAAGTGTATAATATGTAATAAGAATACGCCTCAAACTCCGATAGATATATATTTATTATATTCAATATCTCGCCAAAACTGCTTTTTTCTTGATTTTCTTGAATATCCATTTAATCTACAATAATATAATAAAATTGTATTTGTGTAATAGTTTTGTGTTCCCCCCGTATTCTCTTTATATGAATAACTTTTCGCGATTATTTTTAGCATAGAATATATCGTTTATTATATTAATATTATAGTTTTCGTTTTTAGAATATATCTTGGTGAATTTTATCAAATCTCTACCGGTCTCATCATAAGGCAATTTATTATTATTATCATCAACGAGTATATATTTAAATCTTTCTTCGCGCAAGATATTGGCATCTATATTTTCTATTTTTTCACTCTTCATAGTTCTTAGATTAAAATAATAAAATACGAGCCTTTTTTGTGCCTCTATTATAGGGTCGTTTAAAGCCGCAATATATTCATTCTGCGCGATTTTTATTTGATCTGTCTTATCGCTTATTTTTCCGTCTATAGCTGTGTTTTTAGCAATATAATCAGCATCTTTATCATCTAATTTAACAAGTTCGTTTTCAAGTTTAGCTTTTTCATCTTTTAAAGAATCTAATACCCGCCTTTTATTATTTAACACAAAATTATAGTCTGGTTTTTTGAAAGATTCTGAGCCATCATTGTAATCTCCGTAGTCTGTTCCATAATCAACTATGGTTTTTTTCTTCATAAAATCGTATGTTATTTTTAATACATATTTGGATGTTGTCGTATCTATTAAATCGTTATTGATAATTATAATGTTATAAACGAAAGGTTTCTTTATCCTATTATTATTCTCAATAGTATTTATTATTTTGCCACACTTGGATAATTTTTTAGCATCAGTATATATATTATCCCAGTATAACACTATGGATATCATAGATATGATGGCTATGAAAATAAAACTGAATAGCACTTCGTTGTAATTTGTTTTGGTATCATTGTATATCTTTTCTATTTGATAATTAAATGAATAATAGAACGATATTAAAAACTCAAGCTTGTCTAAATTATAATATATTGACGCAATGATAACAAATACAAAAATTAGAATTATCAACAATTTCAATAATGATATTATATCAAGCTTATACAACACATATAATATAATCATCAGAGATATGAAGGCATATAGCTTTAAATTATTATTAATAACCTCTGAACTAATGTTAAATATATTAGAAATAAATGTATATATTAATATGATAACAAGAAATACCTTAATAATTATTTCATAATCATAGACTATACTGGCTATCTCTTCGGCTTCATTTTCAATAGAATTATTTGATGAATTAGAATAACGTTCCTTATATCCCATTTATTCTATAATAATATTTTTAATTATACGGAGTATATCGGAGTAATTGAGCTTTAGAGTTTCATTGCTATTTTCATACCTACTTCCAAAGCCATTGTAGTGTTTTCTATATTTGCCGATGCGATATCATTTTCTGTAGTAATTATTGATAAATTTTTTAAAGTAACCGCGTTTGTCGTATGCTCTCTTACTTTCATAGCATCTACCATATACGTCTCTTTTTTCTCATAATGCTGTTTAGCTTTATTGTAAAGATTTTTTTCTAATTCGGTTATATATGTTCTCTGCTTTTCATATTGTGATCTTATAATAGAAGCAAAATCAATCTTATTTTCAAATCTTTCTCTTTTCTTAAATAAGCTTAGGAATAGCTTTAATAATCGCAACAAGTTAGTAATAGCAAAATTGAGGAATGGAGATTCTCCCAATATTATGTTAAATACTTCAACCAATTCATCAAATGGCCATTTATATGCCATCCAACTAATGAAAAATATATTCTTTATTATAAACCAAGCAGCTAAGGCTACAAATATAAGAATTGTTAAAGATCCAAAAATAATAGAATAAAAATTCATCAATCCTTCGTTATATATAATTTTATCAAATATAATTACGGGTATAACAGATACAGGCTGATTGAAGCCTACTGTATGGCTAAAAAGGCTTTCAACTGGCGAATTCTCAATTGCTTTATAAATAGTTTTTCTATAAAAATCGTATAATATTCCTATTAAACAAAAAAACCACACATATATAATTATAGCTATTATAGTCAATGACACTTTTATAAGTTTCAACGGATTCATTTTTGAAAAATATTTATTGAAAACATTTTTAATAAAACCTTTTACCATTTATTCTATTATGATATTTTTAATATCGCAAATATATGAATAATATTCTTTTTTTTTCTTTTTATTAATACCATATATATCTATAATATTTTCCTTCATTTCATTAATTATTTTGCATCTGTTATCGTTTTCTTCGTTTTCTTCTATAGTTAATTGCGAAAATATTGTATTTATTTGCTCGTTTAAATTGTATATATTGTTATTATAGTATATATCAATAATATAGCTTTCAATATCATCAATATCATCATAAATCTTCTCATTAAAATTATATTTTTCCTTCAATAATTGAATATACTCGTGTAGTTCATATAAAAAGCACATATTTGCCTTTGGTAGAGCCTGATAAGATTATGGCGTACTGTTAGAATGTAACAAGTTCACTGTATATATATCAATTTTTTATAGATAGATATTATTGTATGACATATTTATTATTATATAAAAATTGATTTATATGATATAACATATATCATAATAAATATGAGTGCTGTTAAGAAAGTTTGCATTAATTCTTCTAAGAATTATTATATGGGAACCGAGCTATCGCCTCTCCATTATGGATTGTCTGCGGAAGGCTATGATATCAATTCTATTATGGAAGGCTATGATAAAGAGCTGTGGATTGTAGATGTCAAAAACAACAAAAAGGTGTGGGTCAAAAACGAAAATCTATCTCGTATTACACATGAAGAACCTGTAATAAATAACATACTTTCTCTATATTGCGATGCTGAAGATATTGAAAGGATTAATCAATTAAAACAAAAGTGTGAAAAAGACGGCTCTTATAATTTAAAAGATATAAAGGAGTTTTATAATGTACGCGACGATTATTGTGGTGATATTCGCGACAATGAAGCAGGAGAAAATGGAAAAGAAACCGATTGTTCTGGTGCCGACCAAGAAGAAATCGGCAAAGGAACTTCAGGCGCTACGGGAACTCTAAGTAATGAATATAAAGAGGATAATATGTCAGAGAAGACTTTGGTATTAAATGGTGCTAAATGTATCGTCGGTGGTAATACTGGTGGTAATACTGGTGGTAATACTGGAGATGAAAATTATGACGGAGATGTATACCTAGATGATATTTTGAAAGGAGCTAAAGGAGGAAAAGGAGGAAAAAGCAGAAAAGGAACTTCTTCGGGAACTCAGGTACCTTCGGGAACTGTCGCGAAGGCAACGAAGGCTACAGAGGAAGGGAAGAAGGCTGATGCAAATTGTGTAGCGAAGGATGGCGAGAAATGTATAGCAAACGATGGCGATGATAAGAAGCCTACGGATTATAATATATTTGTTAAGTTTCGCCTAAATGAGCTTAAGGAGATTAGTACAAATAAGAAGGATAACTTTGAGAATGTCAAAATTGAATGGAGAGAACTGAAGAAAAATAAGGGCGAGCTTAAAATTGTTATGGAAAAGGCATATTCGTGGTTAAATCAATGTAAATAATATAAAATAAAAATTGATTTATTATTTAAATAAATAAGAATAATATAAAGTATATGAATATTATTAAATTGAATAAGCATAATAATATTGTACTAATTGATTGTAGCTACTATATTTTCCACAGATATTTTGCTACTATGAGATGGTATAAGTTTCAAAAAAATTATCCAGAAATTAATGTTGATGAAATTATTGAAAACGAAAACTTCATTAACGCATTTTATAAACATATTGGAAATGATATGAAGAAGATATGTAAAATGTGGAAGACGGCTCCTAACAATATTATTTTGTGCTATGATTGTTTGCGTAGTGATATTTGGAGAAATGATATTTATGATAAGTACAAGGCGACGAGAAGCCAGAAGAACAATTTTAATAAAAACATCTTTAGCATATTTAATGAGTTTGTTAATAAAAAGCTGGAATTGAAGAGCATCTATTCCGACAGATTGGAGGGAGATGACATTGTATATCTTACGCATAAATATCTGAAGCCGAAGATTGCTTCTAAGATTATTATTATTACGAATGACAATGACTTTCTTCAATTGGTAGATAAGAATGTCCTGGTATTTAATATGCAGTTCAAAGAATTGAAAAAGCGCGGATATGATGATGCGAATGTAGATTTAAACTTTAAAGCGATTTATGGAGATAAAAGCGATAATATTCCTAAAATTGGTACTGGAATTACAAAGGATAAGGCAATTGCTATCGCTAAACTCTCTAAAAACGAATTGCATAAATACTTGGTTGATAATAACTTTCTGGATAACTATGAGTTTAATATGAATCTCATCTCATTTGAAAAGATACCCCAGAAATATATTGATATCTACAACATCAATAACAAGATAGTCCTAGAATAATCCCTGCTATCCCTGCTATCTCTTGCGTATCTCGTGATTCTCGCTTTGCGAGCAACATTATATATATATTTTTATTTTTTTTTATTTAATCCCTTGAAGATAAAAATTGATCATATATAAAATTTAGTTAATTACTACATATTAATATGAACAGGCAACGTTCAATTATTGAATATGAACTAGATGAACTTACTATAATTCGTAAAGAATCAGAAATATTCAATCGTCAAGTTGAGTTGAATTCACTCTTGGGCAAAAACATTATTTTTGAAAACCAAAAATTGTGTGGAAAAGAAGTTAGAAACATATTTAATAATAAGTCAATAATTAATTGTTTAGTATATGGACCAACGCAAGTAGGTAAAACAGGTTGTATGACAGTACTGATCCTATTATACATCTTATCTAATCCTATTCCTATTAATAATATTTACATTATAACGGGCTTATCAGATGTTGAATGGAAGAAGGATACAAAAAATAGAATGCCCGACTCTATTAATAATAGGATATTTCATAGGGCAAATATGAAAAAATTTATAGCTGATATAAAGGGCAAAAAAAACTGCTTGATTATTATGGATGAAATACAAATAGCTTGTGAAAATAATCAAACAATTGAGAAAGTTTTTACGAAATGTAATTTTTACGATTTAGATTTTCTTTTAGATAACGATATAAAATTCGCTCAATTTTCTGCTACACCTGATGGAAATCTAAATGATATAAAGGGTTGGAAAAATCATTCAGCAATAGTTAAACTATCGCCAGGTCAAGGCTATTATGGGCCTAAGCAAGCTATGGAACAGGGAAGAATTAAACAATTTAAAGATTTAACCATCCCAGAAAATGTAGAAGAACTCAGAAATGATATAGAAAACTATCCAAACCCTAGATATCACTTAATTAGAGTGCCAAGTAAAAGAGGAAATAAGGATAAGACAACAAACAATCAATCAATAGTTATATCCAATTTTAAAAAAGTTTTTGGAGAAAATTATGAATATAATGAAAAATATCTTGAAAGCAAAAGAGATGATATTAATTGTATATTAGAAAAAAAACCTGAAAGAGATACATTCATTTTCTATTGTGAAATTTTAAGATGTGCTAAAACTCAGTGTAAAAAATATGTGGGCATTTCGTATGAAAGATATTGTATAAATCCGCAAGATTCTACGATTCTTCAAGGATCATTTGGAAGATTATGTGGTTATGATGATAATGGCGATAGCATATGTTATACTAATATTAAATCAATAGAAAATTATATTAAATTACTGGATAATGGTATGGAGTTTAAAAAAGGTATTGAATGGAATACAAGGACTACACAATATAATAAACAAGAAGACAATACATATAATAAAAAGGGAACATATAATAGTGTTTCACACATAGAACAATTAAAAGATAATATTGCAAAGCCTGATATTGAAAAAACTATAGTAAAACCATCAATTAAGATATTCAAAACATTTGAAGAAATGAAAGAGTTTTTCAAAGATGAGGGCAAATATCTTGGAAGAGGCCCTAATAAAAAGGAGAAGTACAAGGACGGAAACGGATTTTATACTTGTATTACGCAGTATGACAAAGATTATAAGGTTAGGACAAGAGAATTTTTTGAAAATATTGAGAAAAATAATAATTGGGGGTTTAATGATGGTGATGCAAAAAATCGGTTCCGTCTTTATTCTTGTTATTATGATATTACTGATTCAAACACTCTAGAATGGTGGCTAGTATATTATGAAAATTAGAAAGAACCGCAAAGCTCTACCCGCCCATATTCCTATATTATTGACATTATCTTATACATAAAATAAATATATATATATACATAGATTCTCTTAGCATTTATAGAGACACTAGAAAATCTTTATTTTTTCATTTTTAATTTTGAGTACATCTTTCTGTTTTTTCAAAAATTTCAAAAGTTTTTTAGAAATTACAAAATAAATCAAGAGATACGCTCCGCTACTCAAATTTTAATTTTCAAATTTTAGAAAAATATAGTTTCTTTTTTAGACATCATAATGGTAATACTAATATCTCAATAGCCCGCGTTGGGGGCGGGTTCCCCCACTATTATAAAAATACTTAGATTAATAGAGCAGTTATTGAGACACTGGAATATTATAATTTTTTCAATTTATAATTTGAGTACATCTCTTGATTTATTTTGTAATTTCTAAAAAACTTTTGAAATTTTTGAAAAAACAGAAAGATGTACTCAAATTATTCTTTTCAATTTTTAGAAATATCCAGTGTCTTTTTAAGTTATCATAATGGTAATATAAATAGCTCAGGATAGCCTTTTACTATAGCCTTTCTATAAAACCGCGTTGGGGGCGGTTTCCCCCATAGGTTCCCCCCATAGGGTTCCCCCATTTGAAATAAAAAAATTGCTATTGTTAGGTAATAATGATTGTGTATAAGTTGATGAAGGATTTGAATGAAGAAGAGATATTTAGATGTATAAGGTTGATAAACGCTAATTTTAAAAATAACAGGTTTAATACATATAGCAGCGTTATATATTATGTCGCTGGGAGTGATATCATAGGTTTTATAGGAATTAGTGATAATTATCTTAATCAAATATGCACTAATGTAAATTATAGGAATCGTGGGATAGCCTCTAAAATGATTAGTAGGGTTAAGGAGGAATTGGGGGCGGAGCCAATATATCTGTTTGTAGATAAGAATAAATCTACAACAGAATACCTAGTGAATTTTTATAAAAAATGTGAGTTTATCATAGAGTATGAAAATGATGTTGAATATAAAATGGGATATAAAAATTGATTAATATTATATAATTATATAATACTTACAATACACATAACATATACTAATGGAGAGAATTGAAGAAGAGCAAGATATTGATGTGTATATTGACGGTTCCTGTATTAACAACGGAAAGATTAATGCTAAGGCTGGCTATGGCGTATTTTTTGAGACAGATGATTGTCGTAATGAGTCTAATGTAGTTCAAGGGAAACAAACGAATAACACTGGAGAGCTAACGGCTATGATAAGGGCTCTTGAAATATTGAAGAAAGAAATTGAAGATAAGCGAAATATCAATATCTATACAGATTCCGAGTATGTTATGAAATGCACGGGTTCTTACGGAGAGAAGCTGGCAAAGAATAACTGGAAAACGAAGGAGGACAAGATTCCCCCGAATTTAAAGCTATTGCAAAAGATTTACGAGCTATATCACGGGAACAAGAAACATATCAAGCTACATCACATCAAGGCACATACTAATCTATCTGATAAACACTCTATTGGCAATAGCCAGGCAGATAGATTGGCGAACTTGGCAGTTAATCCCAATTTTGAAGAGCGCGACGAAGATATATGCGGATTTAAAAATCTTTCTGTTGTCGTCGCGAGTTCTGCAAAAAACTTCATTAATGTCTCTTATACTTACAAAGATGCCGTGAAAAAGTTAGGGTGTAAATGGGATATGAATAAGAAAAAATGGTATTACGAAGACAATATTAGCGAGGAAAACATTAAATCCATCAAGGATATTGAAAACCTCAGTTTATCCACAGAAAAAGAAAAGCCTGCGCGGAGCAATACTGGAGAATCCGGAGCTGGTACCGGCGCCAGCGGAGCATCAGGCGAATCTGATAAATCCGACAAAAGTAATAGGGTATATATTAAGGTCGCTTTTAAAAATAAAGATGCCGTTAAAAAACACGGGTGTAAATGGGATCCTGAGAAAAAATCTTGGTATTATTTCGCAGATACTGATAAAAATAAAATAGCAGAAATTATGAAACTTATCTAAAATGAAGGGAGTATGCGCGTGTTTGTGTGTGTTTGTGTGTGTGTGTGTCGCGCGCGCGGGGATTGAGGCATTTATGGGGGATACAAAGAGATTATATTTTTTATATAGTTGATATTGATTAATGGGAGGATAGGGCTACATTCCCATAGGTGTGTTTTGAGGAATGTTTGGATATTATAATTTACCGGATACATATGAAAGAGTCCTGAATAAATATCAGTCATATATTTTTTATATTTGTGATTAATGAGATGAATGCTATCTTTCGGGAGAACAATTAGCAGTTGGATGTTCGGGTCTAGGAAGTTATTGTTCGCGGTAATTACAGGAGCCTCGTGGGCGATTGAATGATTGCTGATATCTTTTAATGTAGGCGGATAATTATAGGGATAATACCATTCGCAGTCAATGCTATACCCTTTATAATATTGATATACCCAATAGATGCCTTTGATATAGTTAGAGCACGAATTGTAAATTACTGACGAATCTATGGTAATGTTATTTTCAAATATCATATTATAGTAGTTCTTATGCCATCTGCTATTATCATTGTATATCTTGTAGCATAAGTCGTCTTTATTTTTTAATCCATAATTATCACTCGGAATACTAGAATTGTTGAATATTTTTTTATTGATATATTTTTCGCAAATAATAAATATATCTTTGTCTTCCGTCATTGACAGTTGCTTGAAAATGTATTTCAGGCACTCATAATTAATGCTATTATCGCTTACAAGCAACCCAAATTCTTCGGTGGCTTTCCGCGCAATTGAGATAATCTTGTCGGCGCCATCGGCTTTAATATCCACGGTCAATAAGTGCGGGACAAAATCGTTCCCGAGGATTGAACACAAAGTACAATAGGATTCAATAATATCTTCCTCTTTATGAAGCTCCTTGTTAAGCCCCCACAAAAAGTTCAATTCTCTCAAGATGGCTACTCGCAAGTTATTAATATTCAAATAATTATATACTACCTGATTCGTGATTTTATCAACAGTTTCACGCATTAAGTAAATATTTTTAATATGCGACATCAGCGACAATATAATTAAATCGGCGTCAAGGCCGTTGATAATAATATTTTCCTTAGTGGAGCCAGCTGTCATCATCTTGATTTTTTTAAATATCTTGTGTTCGCCTTCGCCACATTCATTACTTCCGCTATATATAATTTCTATGTTATGTGTGGAGTATCTCACTTTGTTATCCATATAAACATTCATCTTTTTCATAAAAGCCGTCCCTGGCGTTATGGCATTTGTATCCCATACCGGCGTATTGACGAAGTCCTTATCCAATTTATTTCTGTAAATATTCAAATATCTGCGCTTTCTCTGTTGAATAATTTTAGCCGTAGGAGCTACGCCATCGGCGCATATGACATATTTTTTAGCCTTGTATAATTCTATGTAGCTCTCAACCTTATTCCAAATACCTTCCAAAATTAGTTCATCAATTTCTTCCGTCTTCATAGATTCAGTTCGTTTGTCCTTTAAAATCTGTTGGGCGACAGTATGGATTATGCCATTAAAATCAATACAATAAATATCTGTCCGCGCCGGTTTATTATTATCTAAAATATTTTGATATTTTTTTGTCAACGAATAAAAATAATAAGGAATACCCATAATAATTTACTATGTATATATACTATTGTATTTATATGATTATCAATTTTTATTTTTCTTTATATGATATTAGAATATACAAACAAAATAATGGGAAGTCGTACTATAAATATAAATGACATATTTTTTGGGTCAGAACAATCAAAATATGCCGGAATAGCGTTATTTATGACGATTATGATACTATGCGTGATAATATTATTCAGCAGCAGCCGAATACCTATTGGAGACAGATTTATGTTCGTATTATTTATATTAATAATATCTGTTCCTTCAATCCTAATGTCCTTGTTTGAACTAACCTGTATAGTTACTGGCGGCAATCTTAATACCCGATGGTGGTGCTGGCTATTGGCGTGGGTATTAGCAGTTATCATAATAGTATATTGCATTATGATAATAATATCTATGTTAATTTCTATGTCCGAGTACGATATGGCAAATGACAGATTAGATTACAGGACTGAAAAAAATAAAATGAGTAAAGATGAGGCAAACCTATATGCTAAAAAAATAATAATAGATGACAAGATAAGCCAACAAAAACAAGAATCAAAACCAGAAGTATATAATACTCCTCTTGCTTCTTCCTCGCACGCTACTCCCCCTACGCACCCTACGCACGCTACGCCACCTCATGTGGCACCTGTAATATCTACAGCCCATCGTACTCCCACAACTCATAATGATCAAGCGATGAACTCTTCAACGCACGGTGTTAATTCGCAACCTCCTCATTATCAAGAGCCAAAAGTGAGCGATGTTAATTCGCTACCTTATCCTAAATCATCAACTAATGATATTTATACAAATTATGCACCTCTCGAAGGAAGCTCTGTTGCGTCTGAAATGACAATACAGCACCACGATAAACCATTCCCTATGATGCCCGCTCCTTCTCAGCAATCTACCAATAGCGTTTCTTCGTTTAATGGTTATGACAGCACTGACAATTATTCTTCATATTAAATATAAGGTTGTATAAGGCATAATTTTCGGTTAGATATTATTTTTTACTATATAATAAATACATTTAAGAAATGTTTAATATTATATATTAATGTTATTAATTATATATTAATGAAGAAAAAGTATGATGAAAGTAGTAAGAAGAATAATTATTTTCGTCCGCAATGTTGTAGAAATTGCGGATTAAACGGGCATTTATACAAAGATTGTCCGCATCCTATAATGAGTTTTGGAATAATATGCTATAAGATAGTTAATGGAGAGATTAAATATATTATGATACAGCGAAAGGATAGCTTGTCATTTATGGAGTTTGTTAGAGGAAAGTATAATATAGATGATGACAAATATATTATAAAGCTGATTGAATATATGACGGATTCTGAGAAAAAACTGTTGCTTACAAATAATTTTGAGCAAATATGGAATTATACCTGGTGTCAAATAAATCAAGGGACTTTCAAGCATACGAAGGAATATATAGACTCCAAAAATAAGTTTGAAATTATTATGAATGATAGCAATATTAAAAGCATATTATCTATCAAAAACTTTAATAACAATAATGAATCAGAGCAAGAATGGGGATTTCCTAAGGGGCGAAAGAAGTTGAAGGAGGCTGATATAGATTGTGCCGTGAGAGAGTTCTGTGAGGAAACGCAATTGAACAAGAATGATATTGAAATAGACAAAAATATTATTCCTTTTCAAGAAATCTTTTTCGGCACTAATAATATTCTATATAAACACGTCTATTATGTTGCAAAAATAATAAATGATAATGCCGAGATACAGCTTGACAATACATGTATAGAACAAATCCGCGAAATAAGGTCTCTAAAATGGTTTAGTGATGATGAAGTATTGAATCATATCAAGAATCATAACACCGAAAGAATCAAGATATTCAAAAAGGCTCATAGCATAATAAATAATAATAAATGTTTAATGTAAATAGATAATGATTAAAATTAAAAGTTGTCCCGAAGGGAAAGAACTTAATCCTATTACAAAAAGATGTGGTAAAAAATGTAAAGAATTTGAAATAAGAGATTCTAAAACAGGGTATTGCAAAGCCTCTGGAAAATGCCCCGAAGATAAAGAATTTAATCCTATAACAAAAAGATGTATTAAAAAATGTAAAGATGGAGAAATTAGAAATGTAAAAACAAGAATGTGTGAAAAAAAAAAGCAACCTAAACCTTCCAAGCCTATTCCATCTTCTAAAAAATGCCCCGAAGGGAAAGAACTTAATCCTATTACAAAAAGATGTGGTAAAAAATGTAAAGAATTTGAAATAAGAGATTCTAAAACAGGACATTGCAAAGCCTCGGGAAAATGCCCTGAAGATAAAGAATTTAATCCTATAACAAAAAGATGTATTAAAAAATGTAAAGATGGAGAAATTAGAAATGTAAAAACAAGAATGTGTGAAAAAATAAAGCAACCTAAACCTTCCAAGCCTATTAAACTTCAAAAACCTACTAAATTGATTAAACAACCTTTACCTCCTAGAACTCCATCTCCTCCTAAAGATTCGCCTTTACCTCCTAGAACTCCATCTCCTCCTAAAGATTCGCCTTTACCTCCTAGAACTCCATCTCCTCCTAAAGATTCGCCTTTACCTCCTAGAACTCCATCTCCTCCTAAAGATTCACCTTTACCTTCAAAAACTAATTCGTCTTCATCATCTAAGAAAAATAGCAAGGGTTCTGATAATGACATAGATTTATATTATCCCGATATGGATGATGAAAATTTTGAGAAAAAAATAGCGAGAAATAAGGAGTTTTCAATACATAAGATAAGGAGCTTTCCGACTATAAGAACTGTTGAAGATTTTAATAAGGTAGCTAATGAATTGTGTGGTAAATTTGAAACAACCCTATATCAACATTTTATAAGCCAGTATTTATCACATAGAACTCCTTACAAGAGCATTATGTTATATTATGGCGTGGGTGTTGGCAAAACTTGTACGGCAATTACATTAACTGAAATGATATTATCTACAAAAACGATGGATACCACAGAACCGCATATATGGGTAATAATGCCTCAGGCGTTGGAAGAGAACTTTAATAAAGAAATATTCAACTATGATATTAAAGTATTCAAGAATTTATTTAATCAATGTACTGGGGATAACTATGTCAAATTGCTTAATATAAACGAGAGCTCCTTTAATGAAAAGGATAACAAGGACAATATTAAAAGATTATTGAAGAATAGATATGAGATTTTTACATATGACAGCTTTATGAAGCGAATTAATGAAAAATACAAGGATAATATTGTAGAAAACAAGGTTATTATAATAGACGAAGCTCATAATATCAGAAGTACTAATAATAAGGAAAAGGGTACATACAGTACTCTCAAAAAAATATTAGAAAACGGGAGAAATAATAGATTGATATTATTGTCGGCGACGCCTATGTATAATGAACCGCGAGATATCCTAGACCTCTTTAATTTGATGTTGATAAATGATAAGCGCGATAACATATTAAAAGAATATTACAATGTGTTCAATAACAATAACAAATTTAAATTTGACGATAAGGCTAAGAAATTAATTAAAAAGTTGTCTTCAAACTATATATCATATTTAAAAGGGAAAAATCCATTTACATTCGCCTTAAAATTAAAGGCGTCTTATAACAGCAATATAAAAATATTAAATGTTGAGCCAACAAAGGATCCTTCAAATAATTCTATACCTATTAAGGAATTAGGATGGTTAAAATATATAAATGATGATATAGTAATCTCAAAGCTGGGAATATGCCAGAAGAACAAAATAGAAGCTTTGAAAAAAATAATAAACAAGATTAACTATAACAATATCCAGGAAATTGATGAGAATGAACTAAACGACATCGCCGTTGACGCCGTTGACGGAGCTGACGGAGCTGACGCGGACGCCGAAGGATTGTCGCAGAGTAAATCACAGAATCAGAATATGAGATTATTACAACCGATGAATATAGTATATGATAATGATATAGGTAAGGTAGGGTTTAATTCGTTTTTCAGGAATATTGAAGGTACAGCGAGCATATCCGTTAATTACAGTGAAAAATATAAAAATGCCTTGTATCCTACCGAGGAATATTTGGGTAAATATTCAGGTAAATTTTTGAATATATGCAATATAATAAGGAAATCAGAGGGAATAGTAGTCATATATTCAAGATTTGCTTGGGCTGGCATTATACCCCTTGCGATATGCTTAGAACATTTAGGATATTCCCGCGAAGGTACAAATAATATATTGAAAAACGCAGAAATTGTCAAGGACAAGCCAGTGTATAAAGATGTATCTAATCCAAAATACTGTATAATGACAAGTGATAAAAAAGAAATTATGGGTTCTACTACGATTAATAATTTGATAAAGAAGATTAATGATGACAAGAATATAAATGGAAAGGATATCAAAGTAATATTGATAACGCAAGTAGCAAGTGAAGGCCTAAGTTTTTATAATGCCCGCGAGATACATTTAATAGAACCATGGTATCACTTTAACAGACCCGACCAAATTATAGGTAGAGGCATTCGTAATTGCAGACATCAAAAGTTGCCATTTGAAAAACGCAACGTAACTGTTTTTATGCACGCAAGTGCTAATGATGACGCGGAAATGCAGAAGACAGAAACAATAGATATCCACGCCCTAAGAATATCTACGAGGAAATACATAGAGAGCAAAGAGATTGACAAGATAATCTCAGGCAATTCGCTTGATTGTTCCTTAATGAAAAACATTAATTATTTTCCGAAGAAATTATTTGAAATGGGAACTGTTGATATATTAACATCTCAGGGAAATAAAATAAAATACGAATTGGGTGATAATGAAGATTTAGAACCTTCTTGTGGCTTTAAGGATTATGATAAGGATGATGGGGATGATGGGGATGATGGGGATATCGCGGGGACAGCTGACATATCTGGATATAGAAGCGATGTCTATAAGCATCTTTTAAAAAGAACACAGGCAGCTATTAAAAATAAATTGCTTAAAATGATAGAAGATGATGTATATTATATATCATATAAAGAGTTAATTGATGATATCGGCGAGGATATTGATATTGACGAAGAAATCTTGATATATACTATAAATAAATCAATAAGGCCAGCTGTAATTATTGACAATTACCATATAGAACATCACAACCAGGGTATTAAACTCAGCATTATAGATGATATTATCGGCTCCAGGAATGGAGCTAAGGCCACAATGGCAAAAATTAAAATAAAAATGAATGTTGAAGGATTAAATGATACTGTTGTTAGTGTTTTAGATGACAAGAATAGCGACGATGACATAGATAATATCTTGAAAATTATTAATATAGATTATACTAATATTATTAGTACAACGATATCTATATATTTCAATTTAGATGACAAGATATTTAAAAGATTGGTCGAATATATAATAGTAAATTATGCCAAACTAGGAGACCTTGAAGATAATAGAAAGGCAGAATTGATGTATGTAATTAAATGCTTGGATTCGCAAGGAGTTTTTATAAGAAAGAAGGAGTTGCCATCATATAATAAGAATAATAATAATGATTATATAGGATATATAAATATATATAATATTGAAAATAAAAATAATGAAGACATTAAAAATCTTGATATATCACTATATAATAATGTGGAAAAACGATGGAGTGAATCGCTGACAATAACAGAACAGAAAGAGTTTGCCAAATATCGCAATAGTAAAATTATTGTAATACCTGAAAATATGGAATTGGAAGAAATGCCCTGGGGTATTATAGAGCCGCAATTTATTAAGAAGGATAATATAATTAAAAATACCTTTAAGATATTTTCTACTGATGCTGTGGTTGGCAAAGGGAAAAAAATAGGTCGCGTATGTACATTCTATAATAAGACAGAACACAATAACTTTATTAAACAAATAGAAAAAGATAATGTATCTACAAGAAACTTTAAGGATATTAAAGAAATGTTATGTAAGCATATAGCTCACAAATTGATGGAAAATAAGAAACTCGTTTTATTTCCTCTGTTCAAATAATCATATCTCAATTACTCCATTATTTTTATTATAAATAATATTTTTATCATTATATATTACGCATTTATCAAATAAGAATGATATAAATAATACTGTTGATTTATTGAATCTGTCATTAGCAATTCCGGACATTATTTCGGCACTCTTAGTGATACCGAAAACTTTATTGAACTCTTTTGTAGATATAAATTTAATTATTTTATCTCTCACATCATCGCGATATGTATCATATGTCAGCGATTCTTCCAAAATTATTTTCATAGGACTATTTTTATGCTTATTCCCCATTTTTTGAGTACTTACCTTAGATTCATTTTTAGGTTCTTTATTTGGAGTCGCTTTATTTACAATAGGAAGTAGCTTAGAATGAGCTACTCTCGGGATATCTTGTATAGTTGCGGGCAGTGTATGAGAATCTACAATAATACCAGGTAATCTATTTGCAGGAACAGGAATTACATTTAGAACTTTGGGGATATTTACGGGTGTAGGTATATGTACTTGGATGGGTGCAATGCCTGAAACTGTAATGCGAGCAGATGAGGTATTTTGTTTTTGGGAGCTGTTTTGACAAAATCTTTCATATAGCTCAGGTTTATCATTCATCCATATAATATCACTGTCTTTTGATGTCGGAAGCTTATTCGTCAAAATATTAATCATTAGATAATATAGACATCTAATTTATATATCATTTTTTATGCGCTTATTTATGGTAATGCATTATGTAATTACATATTCCTCGTACTTTAATTCGTTCTCCAAGATATTTACAGGGACAACATTTTGTTTCATAAATTTTTTTTTCAGTAAATAGAACTTCATACTTGAAGAGAATTTCTGTCTTATATTATTATCTGCTGTATCGTGTTCTACTATTTTGCTATTTACATCTTCTTCTTTAACGCATATAGTTTCATTCAGTAAGCTTTTCATCAATTCGTATTTCGTTATTTCGTTCTGCGATTTAATACAAAATAATATATAATTATTCAGCTTCTCTAATGTATCTTCATTAAGCCAATTTAGATTTATAAAAACCCCATTATTATTCTTAGTATAGTTCTCGCCAGTCGCTAATATTATTTTAAATAGCTCTATTATTTCAACATTAGTCAGTTGACTTACACTATTCTGTATATTTTTACATAAATCTTTTTTATTCATAATATATAAATAATATAAAAATCTATTTATATAATAAATAAAATAATTTAAGGAAACATATTATTAATCTCCATAATTGTCGTCAATATCAAACTCTCCGCCTTCTGAATAATCATCATCTATATCTTCGTCATCTTCATCTTCATCTAATTCTTCATCTTCTTCCTCATCTTCATCAATGTCATCATCAAACTCTAAGCCGGCACCGCCAGTATGTTTTGAGGATTTACTTTTACTGAATTTATAATTTCCTTCTTCGTCATCTTCTTCTTCGTCTTCATCATTGAATATTTCAATACCTTCGCCTTCGTAGTTAGCTTCATCTACTTCTGACATATCTTCTTCGTCAATTGATAAATTGCCATCTTCTATTTCATGAACCTGGGCGATGTCGTCCTTATCTTTGATTATTTTTCCGACAATTGAAATCATATTATCATATAGCGTGAACTTTTTGCCACATACTTTAACATTAACAAAGTCCCCGATTTTAATGCTATCAATATTAACTTCTGATTGTATTCCTGAAGTAATTTTAGGAATGCAAACTTCCAATATAGCCATTTCTTCGTACATTCCAATAGCTCTTAGACCTAAATTATTTTTGGCTATAATTTCGCATTTAATAATAGAGTCTTGTGCGGGATTACATATCTCGGCAATACAGCTCAAATCATAAGCGATATTTCCGTTTAAATGTGATTCTTTAAAATATCCGGCAGACCTCTTAATTATCTTTATAGTATCTTTTTTAATATATCCGTGCTTACTACAGCAGTTTTCAAGTGTATGTCTAACCTTATCATAGATTATTGAGTCAAAGTTTGCTGTAATTTCTGAAGGAACGAGAATAATAGTAGTATTGAACTTGATTGGCATAAACATTTTATTAGCGGGCATTTATAAATATGTTATTAATCTATAAGAATATATCATTTTTTTATTTATATAGTAAAAATTGATATATAAAATCTATAATATCTATATTTATTAGAGAATATACATAATGGAAATATTAAAAGACGATGAAATATTTTCAATTATTGATACGCATTATTCGCTAATTCAAGAGAATAACAGCGGATGTTTAATAAAGTTGAGTAATTCAAGCGAATGGGGCGAAAATGAGTTTGCAAACTTTATAAATGTTATGAAAACCGAGAAATACGACGAGACTATTGAGAAGCAAACGCTCCAAGTAATGACGGAAGATGTTATCCTTGAAATAAGCGATAGCAACAATATCCTGAAATATTCCCATAATCCAAACTATATTGATTACAAGGATAAGAGCGCATCGTTCTATAAATACAAGGTGCTCGCGAAACACAAATATGACCAGTTGTTTAACTCCGAGCTACAATTTAAAACAGTTGCAAAAAAACTCGTAAGCAAAGAGAATCTCCCCGATAACTGGAATGATATCAGGAAGTTTTTTAAAATAAACAAGAGAATTGTTTATACCGACAAAAAAACCAATATGCGGTTTATTGTCAATATATGCAAATGTAATAAATATGATATTGAAGAGACTGACGATAGAGACCTATATTATAAATTGGCTAATTCTAAGATTATTAAATCTTCACAGAAATACGAGTTTTTTCTTGATATAACAAATGCGTCCAAAGATATTATATTGGAAGGATTAATTAAAATGGAACAGGCGCTTTTTCTATCGCCATACATAATCTCAAAAAAACAGCAACAAGATGTCATAGCGAATTATTCAGATCTCGTTTCAAAAGATATCGCAACGCGCTACTATAACTATAATAATCGCGATAAGAAACCCGATGATAAAACGAAGCCTGTATTATTAACCCCGAAGCCTGTTACGCTTGAGAAAATCAATATCTTAGAACCTGACGAATACACCGGCATTAGCATATTATCGGAATACACAGTAACCGAGAAAGCAGATGGTGAGAGATTGCTTATGTTTATAGATAATGCAGGGTATGTATATTTAATTGATAATACATACAAGGTAATAGACACAGGGCTTCGCTCTACAAAGGAGCTCTATAACTCTTTGATTGACGGCGAATATATATCTTGCGAAAAAAGATTGGATAAATCAAATGTTGGGCTCTTTGCGTCCTTTGATATGTATTATTATGGAGGCAAAAAAATCACAAGTCTGCCGCTTATAGAGGACGAGGCCAAAGAAGACAGCCGATATAAATATTTAGTCAGTAGCGGCAAATATATTAAATCGCGCGATGAAGGCAATTCAATTGATTATATTGTCAAAGAACATTTATATAGCGATAGTATCTTAAAGGATTGCGATAATATATTGAAGAATGGTTCAAAATATCCGTACAGTATAGACGGCCTCATATTTACTCCCGCTAAATTGGCGTTGTATTCTTATTATAGCAATAAGCCCGTTGAAATAACCGAGCGAGTTAAATGGGATCGCGTTTTTAAATGGAAACCGCCCGAGCAGAACTCTATTGACTTCCTCGCCAAGTTCGGCAAAGTTATTACGGTGGATGGCGAGAAATACAGGGAAATGTTTCTGCACGTAGGATATAACGCCAAGCACTATGATAAATATACCATAAATAACGCTTTGCGCGAGCTGTATGATGCCGAATATAAGAAATTGAATAAAGAGCAATCGGGCAAATACTCTCTCAAATTATTTAAGCCGAATAACTATTATGCAGAGGGTATTGAGAAATCCTATATTAAGCTGAATGCCCGCGATGAAGCTCGTTGCGAAAGTGGAGAATTGATAGACGGCGACAAGATAATAGAATATAGGTATTTATTGGACGAAAATATAAAGCCATCTATGCGATGGATTCCTATGCGTTTGCGCGAAGATAAGATGCGTATCTATAATACCGGGGAGATTTCTAAAACGGCGAACGATTATTCGGTTGCTATTAATATATGGAGTTCCATACATAATCCTGTAACCGAAAGCATTATCCGCGGCAAGGCTCCTATATTAAAAATGGATGCCGGGAACGAGTTGTTGCAATCCGACGATGTATATTATTCGCGAAAAATCAATCGCGACGGCCTATTGTCTGTTAATATGCAGCAGTTTCACAATATATGTATTAAAAATATGTTGTATTCCAAGCAAAAATATAGGGGCAGTTTGCTGGAATTGGCTTGTGGCGAAGGCGGAGATATGAATCGTTGGATTAATAATGATTATAGATTTGTTCTCGGGATTGATTATGTCAAGCACGGCATATACAATACTGATTCGGGGGCTTACAGCCGTCTCATAGGTAAAAAAGATGACTATAATAATAAGGGCGGCGGACACGGCGGCAATAAGTTCAAGAAGTTTCCCTTGCAATTCCCCGATATCGTATATGCGGCTGGAGATTGCAGCAAACCTATAATGAACGGGGAGTGTTCGCTATCAATAGATGACGAGGAGAGCGCGAATATCATACAGCTGGTATTAAATAAGCGCGGTGGGAATATTCCGGCGCATTATAAAAATGTTGCTGGAAGGGGCGCTAATGGATTTGATGTATGTGCATGTATGTTTGCGATTCATTATTTCTTTGAGAATGAGGAAAAAATAAATACATTCTTGAATAATGTGAGCTCTATGTTAAAGGTTGGTGGAACCTTCATATGTACTTTTATGGATGGCAAAAGTGTCGTCGGTGCTATAAATGCGAACGGCGGGGATATGGTAGAGGGACGCAAGAAACTCAATAAGCGTGTGGAAGATAAGGGCGTTCCCTTGTGGGCTATTATTAGAAGGTATGATGCCGAAAGCGGCGGCAGCGGAGAAAAAGATTTCAATAAGAAGGTTGATGTTTATATAGAGGCTACTAAGAAGTTTATTCCTGAGTTTATAGTAGATTTTGATGTACTTATTAGAAAATGTAAGGAATACAATATAGAATTGGTGGAAAGCGAGCTATTCTCGCAATCCTTTAACAAAATCAAGGCGAGATATACAGACCCGAATGTTAAAAAGAATAACATATACAATATAATAAGCGACCTAGACAAGGAGGAAGAGCTCAAACAATTCAGTTTCTTCAATCGCTGGTGTATATTCAAGAAAGTGTAGGATGTGTCTATTCACCACAGCTTTATATACCAATTAAAAAACATTTGAATCCTCGTTCCTTAGCTAATTTTAAAGGGAACCTTCTTTCTGGTTTTTTCTGTAAATCTTTTCTTAATAATTCTTTTGTAGTTCTTTTATTATACCTCCCATAACATAAATCATAAATATTTATGAATATTTTTGTTTTAAATAATTTCCTCGCTTTTGTAAGTGATGTTTGTGGTTCTTCTCCAAAAATCTCAAGTAGTTCATTCAAAAAAGTTAGGTTATTATATATATCTCTTGCTATCCTAGCTATATCTTCTCTTTCTGCAATTATATCTTGTATAATATCACCTATTCTTTCGTCATTAATAATTTCGTCATATTCAAATCTATTTAATTTTTTAATAATGTCTTTATAGCTAACTCTTTTTTTTCTACATTCATTCTTTAGAGACACTATAAGTTCATCATATCTAGACATAAATTGATATGTATATATATGTCATTATATACCTTATTTTTATATAATATGTTTTTGTATTCTAAGAGGAACCAAGTTTTTCTAAAATTGAAAATTAAAATTTGAGTAGCTGAGCGTATCTCTTGATTTATTTTGTAATTTCTAAAAAACTTTTGAAATTTTTGAAAAAACAGAAAGATGTACTCAAATTATAAATTGTAAAAATATAAATATCTTTGTGTCTCTTGGATAGTATACATTTGCTCTACTATTTGTATAGGTAGGAGCTTGGGGGGGGGAGCTGGAGCTGGAGGTGAAGCCGTGGGCAATTTATATTATATATTTTTTATTTTTGAGAGGCCTCTACAGATTCCTCCTTATTCGTATATAAAGCGTTATTTATTTTTATGTATATAATTAAGATGATATTATTTTATAGTATAGGATGTAATCACAGTAAAATGTTATTGGATAATGTCAGTAGATATGATAAGGATAAAAAGATAAAGCTTGTACCTATTGATGAATTGAAGAAACAAAATATAAATATAGAGACAAAGATACATACTGTCCCTGCTTTTATGATATTGCCAAGTAAGGAAATATTATTTGGCAAAGATGTATTTGATTACTTATTATTGCCCGGGCGAGGCTTATTATGTAGTAGTCAAAGTACTAGATTGGATAAAAATATAGCTGATAATAATGCCAAAATAGACAGCGCTATAAAACCTATGGAAATAGCTGTCGGCGAAAATGATCCCCTGTCCTTCTCTTTGAATAGCTCTAAAATATCAGATAACTTCTCTACAATTGAAGAAACAGACGGTGTATGTAATGATAAAAATTACAACTGGGATTTTATAAATAATGATAAAAATATCAGCGACGGCATATCAAATATTAATATTAATTTTGATGAGAATAAGAAGTCCGGAATGCCAACCGTAGAGCAACTTATGAAGGAGCGAGACAACTTGAAATTATAATGAATTTGTCTTGAAATATATATAAGGAATATTAAATATATTTTATTATAGAGATAATGTCAAACCAATATGTATTTAACCAATATTATATTGATTTTATTAAAAGATTAAAACAGTCCGCTAAAAAAATGAAGGAAGATAATAGCGATGATAATGAGAGTGATAGCAAGGTAAGCGAGGATAATTATTTATTTGCCAAGACTATAATTAAAACTATTAAAGCCAACTATACCACATTTGACAAATCCTCAGACGAATATATTAAATATATCAATACTCTTCCCGAAACTTTCTGGACATCTTATGTTGATGCTGAGGAGAGCAAGATAGACGAATGGTTTGATTTGGAGGAAGTCGGAGGAGTACAGATTTTTACTAATATAAGCGTTAAACAAATACAGCGATTAATTAACGACAATTTTCTGTGCCATCACTTCCTAACTGTATTTTATTTGTTTAAGAATGATTTGAGCGACGAGGAGGTTAAGAAATATATCAAGATATTTCAGGAATCCAGCGAAGAGCTGTTGAATGAAATAGAGAATGAAGGCAACAAAAAGATGATTGCTCGTCTCAACTCTTTAAAAACCAAGAATATCAAGGATAAAACCAATCTAAATATGGCAGGTATGGAAGATACTATGTTGGGAAAATTGGCGAAAGAGATATTGGAAGATGTAGATATTGACAAATTGCAAAAATCTATTGGCGACAGCGGGGATATTCTGAAGGCTATTGGCGACCCTGATAGTGGATTCAGTGATTTAATATCAAATGTAAGCCGAAAAATGGCAACTAAAATATCTAACGGCGAATTGAAACAAGAGAATCTTTTGCAAGATGCTATGAAGTTTGCTTCTATTATGCCCGGTATGTTTGGAAATCAAAATGGCGGCACCGGAGTCCCTGGTATGCCGGGAACAGCAGGAGGTCCTTCGGGCGCTGGAGCAGGCGGAAGTGGTCCTGATATGGCGGCTATGATGAAAATGATGGGGGCTATGATGAATAACAAGGAGGGTATGGAGGCATTCGGGAATATGATGAATCCTAAGGGAAAAAAGAAGGATACGCGAACAACTTTTAATAAGAATGCTTATAGAAAATCTATGGCAATTAATAGATTGAAAACTAAACTGGATAGAAAACAGAAAGATGGGGAATAAAAATAATATAGATATTAGTATTAGAATAAGAATAATAATAATTAATAATGTTTTGGATAGATAATTTGAACGAATTATTTAACCCCGTGTTATATCCAAATATAAATATGACAATTGAAGAAAAGATAAATGCAATAATCAGGCTTATATTATTCATAGGTATTATAGCTACATTAATATTCAATGATTCGCGATATATATTGTTTATATTGATTATAATGCTTATTTCTATATTTATATATAATTACCAGATGGAAAAGAACAGAAAGATAGAGAAATATCTTAACGATAATGATTTGGATATTATTAATAATGAGAAATGCGTAAAGCCGACACAGGAGAATCCCTTTATGAACCCGAGTTTAATAGGGAACAATAATAAATATGATTCGTGCTCTATTGAAAACGAGCATATCAAGGATAACATAGATTACTTTTTTAATAAGAATGTATTCAGAGAAACAGATGATATATATGATAAATCTCTGCTGGATAGACAGTTTTATACAGTTCCTTCAACATCTATACCGAATAACCGTGAAAAATTAGCAAGCTGGCTTTACGATAGAGGACCCTCTTGTAAGGAGAATAAAGGAGAACAATGCTATGATAACCTTTATAACAATATAAAGAATACCGCACATTTCTAACATTTTTGCGCACACCAGGATACAAATGCGATGTATGCTATACTTAGCAACTACTTATTTTTATAGATATTATAATTTCGGGGGATATGCCAAGATATATAATAATTAAATAATATAATTAATATATAATGATAAAGAAAACTACGATTAAGTTTGATATTGAGGTTAATGAAGATAATACGGCATCAAAGGAGATAGAATATAAGAATTATTCTAAAAACGGCAATAACGAGGAGAACTTGCTAACCTATAAAAATATAATAAAGTACGATGCTGACGGTAATAAATGCGATAATCAGGAGACATTTAATAAGATTATAAAAACCGAGGAAAATGTTGATGAAATGGTGGGAAATAGTGCGAATAATAATGATTGGAAAATATTAGAGTATAAGAACCACATATTGGAGAAGGATTATAGCAAGATTTATGATAATATTAAATTAGATATAAATTATGATATTATAAAAAATTGCGAAGATAAGAAATACATAGTAGATAAATAAATAATTTATTTATTAGTAAAATATAGATAATGGAAAATAATATGTTTGATACTAATACAAATATATGCTCGGATGATTGTTGGAAAAATGCCAAAGAAGTCAATAATAACAAAATAGAGGGCTACAATATATATCCTACGAATCTCGTTGCCTGCGAGAGCCCCTTCGTAAGAATGACGGATATGTATTTAAATCACCCGAACTTGCGAGGCCGTCCCGGATATGGCTTGGCCGACGATTGCCTCATAGATAAATATTCGGCGCTAAGAAATGACCCGTCTTCTATGACACAGGATAGATGCAGAATACAATTGAATAACCGAATATTTACTTCGGGACCCAACCTGAGATGCGGTAAAACCGATATAGGCGGAGAGCTGGAATTAATAGAAGGACGCGACACTAATAATGTAAGATGCAAGAAGCAGATTATGGAGGAAGAGATGAATAATTTTATGCCGCTTTTAGATTGCGTCAAAGATATCCAAAAGCCCGAAAATATTGTTCCGGTATGGACTAATGGCGGAGAGGATACTCGCTCATATATTCACCGAACCGAATTTAATAAAAATTGTAATTGGATAGGAAGAAATAAAAACTTTTCTATATAATATAGGAGAGTATATGAGTTTTAATAGAACGACGTATGATAATTGTTCGTATAAACAAGAATTACAAGGTAATGTAAGTACCTTAAGCTATTTATTATCGCCGTACAGATACGAGCACGAAAACAAATGCCGTCATCAATTAGGTTTTGTCGGCGGAACCGTGGTTTCACACATACAAGGCAATCTCGTTGATTTAGATAGTGAGCTAAGAGGACAGACGAGAATAATATCAAAATGCGGGACTAATCAATATGTGCCGACCGAAGATGGTATTATAAAGAATGATAAGACGCAACCCATAGATACTACGATGCTTCATTTGCCAGCTTGCCAATCTATAATGTACAGAGAAGTACCTATGCCGCCAAAAATAAATTACGATAAATGCCAATAAGCAGCTTATCGCTTAGCCGTCGCTTCATCGCTGGCCTTTACATTATTTTTATATAAATTATCTGCAATAATCTATTATCGCTCCACGCGGGTCAGCTTGGCTCAGCTTGGCTTAGCATAAATTGCCTAAATAATTTACGAAAAAATACCAGATTAAATATATGGGCCCTAGAAGGAATGCCAAGAAGGCAAAAAATACTCTCAATACTATATTTTTAATAGTGCCACCCCAAGTACATTTAAAAGACAAATAGGCAGCTGACGCTGATATGATAAATGTAAGTATATAAAGGACGGCTACAAAAATCTTGTCAATTAGCTCCCATTTATAATAATAATCCGCCTTATATCCCCATAAAATGAGGTAAAGTTTTTCTATTGTAGTATAAGTGAAATCTTCTTCTGTATAGCTATTGAGATTCGCTGGTATAGCAAAGGGTATATTAGAAAAGTTTTCTTTTTTTAATAAAAAAAAAGGGGCTAATAAAAATATTAACATATCTATTTATTTATGTATAAAATAATATATTATTTTATTAGATATGAACCAATATATAGATACAAGGTTGAATTATGATAGTTGTAGTTATAAAGAGAAGTTAAGAAGAACCGTAGGACCCGGCTTATATCAATTAGACTCGCCCGCCAATGATTGTATAGAGTGTTATCAGGATGTTCCAGCTGATCCCTCGCTAAGATACCAATCCTACGGTCATAACACTTGTAGTATGAAAAAAGCCGTTGATGATTCAAGCGAATTGCTCGGTTTAAATTATAAGAATACCAAATGTAATGATCAAGAATATATGCCAGGCAAATATGTTAAATCCGGTTGCGAAATCACAGGCAATACCGAACCCCGTGAATGTATGGTTCCCCGCGAAGATACTCGCTTATCTAATCCTCCTTGTACGCTCAAAGAAACAGGTATTAACAGATGGGAATGGATATGCTACGACCCGCAAGATAAAGCGATTGAAGAATTTGATAGAATCCCCGTAAATTATAGAATGGTAGCCAAGGATAACCACGTCCCGTGTATTGAAAAACCGATGGATCAATCAGTGTTTTTCCCTAATAGCAAGCAAAATAATGACAATCTTGATTCGTGGAAAAACAATAACAAAATGAATAAATTATACAGCCCCGGATATCCCGAAGGCTCTATGTATCCAGGCGTATCCTGTAATAGATAGATATCCTGAGATATCCCGAGATTGATAGCTATATATTTTTTTGTATTTTTTATCCTTCATTCATTAGAGATAAAGAATGGATTTACATTTAGATATACCATCAATGAACAATATATATGATTCTAGATATTTTGACAAAGTTAAAGCCGATGAGCAAAATAGAAGTAATAAATTGTATGAATATTCCAAGAAACCATATGAGTCAGGGATTGTATCTAAAACTGCCGGCTCGTCTATGTTCAACAGAAAGTTTTATTCCGAAATAAATGATAATAACGGCAGCAGCGGCAGCAGCGGCAGCAGCGGCAGCAGCGGAAACGGCGGGCTTAATGATAATACTTATACATATTCGCTAACTGGCGAAAAGGTTCCTTTATCGTCGTTTTCTCATAATAATATGACGCCTTTTTTGAAGAAAAATGTAACTCAAAATACTAACGTGGATAATATGTCTGTGTTAGATAATTTAACAGGAAATAATTCGTTAAAAAAAGGCAAACAGGAGATTGAATGTATGTTTAAGCCACAGATGAACTCGGGGGGAAATATATGCGGTATGAAAAATAATGATGATTTTTTTAAATCAAGAATAGATTTATCCGAAGTAGCTAATAATTTTTTCCCGATAGAGAAGATTCGCGTAGGCCCCGGGATAAATCAGGGTTTTGGCAGCGAAAGTTCCGGAGGTTTTCATCAAGCCGATACTTTGGACTATGCCAAGCCTCGCACATTAGACGAGCTCAGAAGTAAAATCAATCAAAAGGAGACATATTTTGAAATACCCGTCAAAGGGCATATAAAAGGACCCGATAGAAGAGGCGAAATAGCCCCTATGGCAAAGCGAAGACCGGACACCGTTTTTGAACAAACCGAAGATATGTGGATTAAAACAACTGGGGCAAATACTAAGGACACCCTGAGACCGGCGCAAAATATTCGCCCTACAACTCGCCAAGAATCTCATATAGAATATAAAGGTAATATTGCCAAGAATGATTTAAATCCAGGTATCAAAGATGATTATGGTAAAAGCAAGATAATACTGTATAATAACGAGAGAGAAACGACCGAAAATAAAACAGTAGTTACGAATGTAACGAGTATTATAAAAGCCATCGTATCGCCTATTATGGATGCCTTGAAATATACGAATAAGGAATATACCGTAGAGGCCGCAAGAGGAGTAGGGAATCCCAGTATCCAAATACCTTCAAAAGCTACGCTATATGACCCCGTTAATCATATTATGAAAACGACCGTTAAGGAGACTACGATTCACGATAATGAAGCCGGCAATTTGTCGGGCAACAAAGAAACTTATTCGGCGCTTACTGATACTGCTAAAACAACTGTAAAAGAGACTACGCTTCACGACAATGAAGCAGGCAATTTATCCGGCAACAAAGAAACTTATTCGGCGCTTACTGATACCGCTAAAACAACCGTAAAGGAAACGACGATTCACGACAATGAAGCAGGCAATTTAACGGGAAATAAGGAAACTTATTCGGCTGCAACAGATATGGCAAAAACTACTATTAAAGAAACGCTAATACACGATACTGTACTAACAAATGTAAAAAGTAATGAAGCTGCATATTTTAAGAATAGCGACGATGCCAAGAAAACTCTAAGACAAACACTACCGACCCAAGATACTGTTAGAAATATTGGGGGCGTTGTGTATAAGGTGACACTATATGACCCTGATATAGTAGCCAAGACTACTACGAAAGAAACGACAATTGTGGGCAAATCAGAATACGGGTTTATTGGTGGTATGCTAGAAGGAATCTTCGGAGGCTATATGAATAAGAATGTTGATATGAAAAATACGCAAAAACAATTTACATCCGATGTAAGCGAGTATGGTATAGCTGGTTCTATCAATGAACACAGACAGCCCGACAGAACTGCCGATGAAAATGCGGAGATTGATGGAACACGCGAGGCTATTCTAATGGCAGCCGGACATACGCCAAATCCCGGAAATGTAAATATAGGAATAGATTCGGGAGACATAGAAATGTATAGTAAAAAACCTGTAGAGAACAGTTTTGCTGCGAGAGAAAAGGGAAATGTCGGTATGATATATCAATCAACGCCTACGCTTGATAATTGCGGTATAACTAAAATGCCGAATAAATCCAACGCCTATTCTAACAGACTTGATGCTGATTTGTTAGAAGCCGTTAATAATAACGACCTAATGAGAACGCAAAAAATAAATCCCATCATAAATGGCTGCAGGATATAAGGATTATAATACTTGTTCTAAAATATATTAAAAATAAAAAATGACACCTGTATTTACAGATATTACTATTGCATTAGAGTAATGACTAATCAAAATGATAGTGTTGATACTGATATTGAGTTTAGTTTAAGTAAATATTTTGAATCGTTGGAAAATAAAATTCAAAGTATTTTATCACGACCTGAAAAAAATGTATTGACATACGATATTTTAGATACGGAGAAATCAAATACCAATAAATTACTAGCATTAAAAGAAAAACAGAGACAAATGAAAGTTGGTGAAATTTGGCAAGAAGCGTTGGGTAGTTATAACGGTTGGTGCAATTTGAAACAAGGCCACGAATCGGGATTAGATATTATTTCTCATAGTAAAAAAGTTGCTATTGAACTTAAAAATAGAACCAATACAGACAACGCATCATCAAAAAAAGCCAATTTATCAAAATTAGCGAAATTTAAAAAGAATAATCCAGAATATTTATGTATTTACGCAAATATTAATGATAAAAGTGAAAAAACAACATTAAAAGGTTCTAGTAAAAAAATAATTCACGACGGCTTTGAATTGGAACATAAAATAGGTGGTGAATTTCATAAATTTATTTTGGGAAATGATACTGAAGTAATTATCCAATTTCTTAAAAATACAATAGATAAATATACATAAATATACATAAAATTACAATAGTTTTATTAATTCTTCTCCCATATGTTTCGCTAATTCTACGGGAACAGCATTACCAATCTGTTTATATTGAGAATTTAAACTACCAATAAATTCATAACTATCATCAAAACTTTGCACTCTTGCATATTCTCTGATTGTTAATGGTCTTTCTTCTAACGGGTGACACCTTTCTGTTTGTTTTTGTGATGGAGTACATAACAAGGTTAATGAAGGTTTTTCCATAGATAAACGATATAATATTCCGCGTTTCCCCCCTCCTGAATTATAACTATTCCCCAAGTATTCTTTTTGTAAATCTTCAGGTAAATTAACCCAGCAACCGCCTTGTGGTATCATTTTAAATAGCTTTATTTTATTCTCATTATAATTTGCACCGTTTGATTGGGGGACATTATATAAAACATCTTTTAACACTTTTTTTGTTAAACTTTCTTTTGGAAAATTAAAAGGCAGCGTTATATTTTTTATTACACCTACTATAAATACTCGCTCTCTTTTTTGCGGGACATCATATTTAGAAGCATCTAAACATTTATAACTAATATTATATAATTTATTTTTGTTTAATGTATCTATTATTTTTTCTATTGTTTTTCCTTCGTTGTGTGTTAGCAACCCTTTAACATTTTCTATCATAAATAATTTAGGTCTAACCAAATTTAAAATTTCAATAAATTTAATCATTAAATCTCCTCTTGGATCTTCAAGACCCTTTCTTAATCCTGCTTGTGAAAACGATTGACACGGCACTCCTCCTGTTAATAAATCAACTTTATTGATAAATGGCGAATAATCTATTTTATCCATAGATTCACATACAACATTTGCTTCCAGATGATTATGTTTTAATGTTTTACAACAATCCTTATTATTATCATTTAATAAAATTGGGGTAAATCCGGCTTTAATTAATCCGGTACTTAAACCACCGCCTCCGGCACATACCTCAATAAATGTATACTTAGAAATATCACTATCAGTATCATTAGTTTCGTTAGAAATTATGATGTTTTGAGGCTGGTATGTATTATTTGCTTCTGCTTCTTGTTTTGAATTTATAAGCTCTAGTAATTGTGATTTATTTTTTGAACTACATTTTGTAATACTCAGTTCTTTACACTTTTCCAATAACTCTAATTTATTCATTTTTGATATATCGTTTTGTTCACTCATATTACCTGTAATATCTTTTACTATATTAAACTTATAATAATTAAAATCAATTTTTATTTAAAAAGTAAGTATTATTATTAATAAAACTAGCAATTTAATTACTAAATATGAGGACTAACTTGATTACATTTGGGAGCCACGGGAGTTATATTGATGCCGTCAATAGGTTAGTAAGACAGGCAAGTGCACTGAATATATTTACAGAAGTCAAAGGATATACTGCGGAATACTTACAAGACGATGAATATTTTTTTAATAAACACGTTGGCTTTATTAATAACAATAGGCGCGGTTTCGGATATTGGATATGGAAGCCGTATATAATTAAACAGTGGATGGATAAAATGGAAGATGGCGATGTGCTATTTTATATAGATGTTGGCTGCGAATTGGGTATAGAAAACAGAGATAAATTGATAGAATGTATAGACCTCGTTAAAACTGTTAAAACGAATAAAATAATGGCTACGCATTCCGCGGGACAGATAGAGATTAAATGGTGTAAAAAGGATTTGATTGAAAAGCTCGGGATGGACGATGAAGACTTTTTGAATAGCACGCAAATACAATCGGGCATTATATTGCTATTGGTATGTCCGGAAACGCGCAAATTAGTTAATGAATGGTACGATATTTCTTGCGATTATCATAATATAGACGATTCTCCATCTGTCTCAAAGAATTACGATAGTTTCGTAGAGCACCGACACGATCAATCAGTATTCAGTATGTTGGCTAAAAAATATAAATTAATTAGTGATAATATGCTACTTGAAGATGTCGTATATATATTTAGAAATAGAGGAGGCATATCAAGGCTGAAAGAATGGATATCTATATATGGAACTTCGGCAAAAAAAAGTATGCAAACCCAATTCTAGACCGGCACCGCACTTCGTAACTCCGTAAAAGAGATATAAGAATTATTATTAGTATTATTATATATAATATGGGAGCAATTCCTCCTGCACACATACAGCTATCGCAAGTAGAATACATGAGTGCAAGCGAGGCGCGGCGCGTTATGTTGGGTGACGGTGAGGTCAATGCCCTTCGTGTCTGTCTGTTTGCGTCCTACGAGTCGCAGCCAAGGGTGTCGCGCGAGGTGATTACTTACTGCCGCGCGCTCGCGCCGTTTTTTGACCGCATTGTGCTGTTGACGAACGATGACAGAGGTCCCATCCTCAACGCATCCGAGATCCCTGTTGCAGCCGTCGTGCAGGTGCCCAACGCCTGGTATGACATGGGCATGCACTGGCGCGTACTCAAGAATGCGCCGTTAGACAGTGTGAAACGTCTGGCCTTGGTGAATGACAGCTGCCTGCTCGTACGTCCGCTAGACGAGCTGTTTGCCGTAGCCAAGCCGTCGCCGTTCTGGGGCGTCTCCGACTCGTTCGAGATTGCGCACCACCTGCAGTACTTCTTTGTCGTGTTTGAAGCGGAAGCTCTTGCGACCCTGCGTCGGTTCGTGGACGCGTCAGATTTCAATGCATATGGGCCAAATGTTGACGTCCGTGCCATCGCTTGTCGCGATTTCGAGGTTGGCTTGAGCGTGTTCATGGAGGCTAACGGCATCGCACTACACGGTGTTTACTCGCCCGCCAGCATGCTCGCCACGCCTGCAGTGCGGGACGTGCAACCGGACGCCTCCAGACTGGCAATTCAGTGTATCAACCCGTCGATGATGTTATGGGATCGCATGCTCGTGGCGGGATGTCCCATCGTCAAAAAGAAGCGCTACATCAGCCGTCACGGAGCTGCAAGCGATGAGGAGTGGGTGAGCGGGCAAAAACAGAACATACTTGTATGATACACGTGGATCCCTGTACGCTCTCAAGGATGCCGCTCTCGTAGCTTAATCACATCTTTGCGGATTATATATATCAGTTGAAAACAGATATAAGAATTAGGCATATTATATATAATATGTGAGCAATTCCTCTCATATACAATTGCGCTCTCGTAGCTTAATCGGTTAAAGCGTTGGTCTTATGAGCCAAAGATTGGGAGTTCAAGTCTCCCCGAGAGCACCTTTATTTTTATTGATTATTATAAAACATTATGATTTATAATGGTAAAGAGATTAGAGTCTAAATATAAAATTTATTTCATATAAACAATTCCCCCCATTTATAATATACAATATGGAACTTCCTGTAATTTCAATAGAACAAAATAATATTATTAAACAATTATCATTAAATAATAATGTTGTTGTAGATAGTGTTGCGGGGAGTGGAAAAACAACTTGTAATTTACATATAGCACATCATTTTAATAATATGAATATTCTGTTATTAACATATAATTCAAAATTAAAGTTAGAAACAAGAGAGAAAGCAAAAAAATTAGGAATTTGTAATATAGAAGTTCATAGTTATCATTCATTTTGTGTAAAGTATTATGATAGGCAATCTTTTACTGATACTACAATAAACAAAATAATAAAAAATAAAAAGGAACCATATAAGAATTTTAGGTTTGATTTAATTGTTCCTGACGAAGCACAGGATATAACAAGTTTGTATTATGAACTTATTTGTAAAATTTATAAAGATAATAAAAACATAAACACAAAATTGTGTATTTTTGGTGATAAAAAACAAAGTATATTTGATTTTAATAAAGCAGACAAAAGATTTATTGAATATGCGACTGAGTTATTTAATTTTAATTCTAATAATTGGGTACGATGTAATTTACCAGTTAGTTTTAGAATTACGCAAGAAATGTCATTTTTTATTAATAAATGTTTATTAAAAGAAGACCGTATTATATCTAATAAAATAACAAACAATAAACCAAGATACATAATATGTGATTGTTTTGGAGATAAATTAGGTTCATCGTCAAGAACATTTGAAGAAGTTAAATATTATTTTGACCTGGGTTATAATCCAAGTGATATATTTATATTAGCACCATCTGTTAAAGGTCAAAATACTCCCGTTAGACAATTAGAAAATAAAATTAAAAGGGAAATGCCTAATGTTATGGTATATGTTCCTAATAATGATGATGAAAAATTAGATGAAGAATTATTAGAAGGAAAGATAATATTTTCAACATTTCATCAAACAAAAGGGTTGGAAAGAAAGGTTGTAATTATATTTAATTTTGATAACTCGTATTTTGAGTTTTATAAAAAAGATGCTAATCCTTGCATTTGTTCTAATGAACTATATGTTGCTACTACAAGAGGAATAGATCATTTAACATTATTTCATCATTACCAAAATGAATATTTACATTTTATAAATAAAACTGATATACAATTATATTGTCATTTTGAAGATACGCAAATGTTTATTAAAAAACCAAACTCCAAGCTTCATAAAAATATTAACACTTCAATTACAGATATTATTAAATTTCTGCCTCAAAATATTGTAGATGAATGTTTTAATCAATTAGAAATAACGCAAAATAGTAATTATATAATAAACAAAATTAACATTCCTTTAAAAATATCTAACGATGAAACAATAGAGAGTGTAAGTGAAATAACAGGTATTGCAATACCAAGTATGCTTGAATTAAAACTAAAAAATAGAATGTGTATTTTTGAATCATTAATTGAAAAAGATTTTGAAAAAAATGTTATTAATAATGGAAATAATGACTGTTTAACTCAATTAAATAATAAGGAAAAAAAACATAATATTAATAATATTAATATACAAAAATTAACATCAGAAGAGCTTTTATATTTATCTAATTGCTGGAATACTTTTAAAAATGGTTATCTATTTAAGATTTATCAAATTACAAACTACAACTGGTTAGAAGAAAAAATATTAGAAGAGTGTATTAACAGATTAATTACACTAAATATTTCAATAAATTCTTTATTTGAATATAATTTAGAAACAGAAAATGAGGTAGAATTATTAGATCGTAAATTAATCGGATTTATTGATTGTATTGATAAAGAAAATAATATTGTATATGAGTTCAAGTGTGTTAAAAATATAACAAAGGAACATTATTTGCAATTAGCATTATATATGTATATGTATGAATTAGAAAAAATAAAACATATAAGAGACATTACAGACAACTTTAATAAAAATAAAGATAGATTAGTAAATAAGTCAATAGAAAAATTATTACCTATAAGGGAACACATAATTAAAAAAATAAACATTAATGAAACAAATTTAATAGATTATAAAAAAAATACAATTTATGATGAAACAAAACAATATTCTGTCGGAGATATAATTAAATATAAGTTATTTAATGAAGAAATTGGTACAATAATTAAAATATATAAAACTACAGGAAAAATAAAAGTTAAAAATAGCAATAATAAAAATATTGATATACCAAAAACGCACGTGTTATCTGTAAAAAAAAATATTGATATTGAAGATATGAACGCAAAAATTAATGATATTGAAAAATATTTATGTAGATTAAATACTGAATTAACCCATTATAATAATTTAATAGAAGAAAAAAAACGAGAAGAATTAATAATATTAACTACTAAATTAGAAAATGGAATAGAATTATACAATAGAGAAACCAAATATGTATTATTTAGCATTTTAACAAATGAATATTTTTGTGTAAAATGTGATTTTCAAAAATTAAAAAAAATGGTAGAATATCTAATATATTCAAAATATATAAATGATATACCTATAACAGATGAGGAATTTATAAAAATGAATAAAAATATTCATACATTATATTTTGCGCAAAATGACTTAAAATGAAAATATTATGCGTTCTGAAAAATAAAAGAATACCATCAGATTAATTTTAAAAAGAATTAAAAACATCACTTGTGATAACCTTTTTTGATTTTTAGTAGTATTCGTTAAATTTTAAATATTCAATCGGGTAAAATCAAACACAGTTGAAAACAGATATAAGAATTAGGCGTATTATATATAATATGGGAGCAATTCCTCTCATATACATACAGCTATCTCAGCTATCGCAGCTATCTCAGCTCTCGTAGCTTAATCGGTTAAAGCGTTGGTCTTATGAGCCAAAGATTGGGAGTTCAAGTCTCCCCGAGAGCACCTTTATTTTTATTGCTTATTATAACTGCTTAAAAAGTTATAATAGATTACATAAATCTCATATAAATATATTTTGAAATATAAATATAAATGAACAAAATTGCCTTTATATTTTTGATATATAATGTTATAAATCACGAAGAATTATGGCATATGTTTTTTAGCAATATAGATAAGAGCAAGTACAGCATATATATACATTATAAATACGATGAGCGCTTGGAGTATTTAGAAGAGTTCAAGGTAGCCAAAAATATACCTACAAAATATGCCGATATTTCAATTGTAAAGGCGCAAAATTATATGTTATCTGAGGCATTAAAGGATAAAAATAATACGCATTTTATATTCTTATCCGGTTCTTGTATTCCTCTAAAACCTTTTGAATATATCTATGATAATTTAGAAGAGCCTTTTTCATATTTTCACATAGCTAATCCCGATGAATGTCTCCCCGATTGTATCACAGCACTAACATATATAGATATGAAATATTTGAACAAGGCTTCGCAATGGTGTATATTGAATAGAAAACATAGCGAATTGCTAGTAAATAACACGGAATATTTACTGTGGTTTAAGAGTGCTTATGCTGCTGACGAATTATGCTATATAACCTATCTATCCTATACTTACGGCGATAGACTCGGTGAAGAGATTAAAGCTACTTCATATAATTCACCTCCCGAAATTGCTACGACATTTGCGAATTGGGAAGGAATGGATTATAAATATGCAACAGATAGAGAATTAAAAAATTATATACATATAACACAGGCCGAATTGCTTCATTTATTAAAAAGCCCTTGTTTTTTCGGGCGCAAGTTTAAGCCCATAGCGGCTCAATCAATTAACAAGGATTTTTATTTAGATTATGTAGTCAAAAATGTCAAGAGCAAGATTTTCTATTAAGCCATACTATCATCTTCTCCACCACCCTCATATTTTCTCTTTTGTCCGATTGAAAGAGGAATATAATTCTTATAAAATAACAAATATTTTTCTGGAATATCCTTAAAATTATTATATTTATTCAATATAATTTCACCAGCTCTTTGATAAAGCGTGTTTGTATTATCGCTATTCATAGTGTGTTGTTAATATGTTAATATTCTATATATCTTGTGATATAATCAATTTTTATTTTTAATCAAAAAAAAAATAAAAAAATACATAATATATACCTTTATCAATTATAATACATAATGCATACATAATGCTCGCTCCATTATCTTAGCATTATATATTATTTTATTATTATCTTCTATGTGTTTTTCTTCTTCAATTTTAGCATTATTTATTTTTTTTTCAACATCATTAATAATTTTCTTCTCTTCGTTAGACAATTTATTAAATGCATATTTGTATGCTTCTTTTTCCTGTTGTATTTTATAGTATTCTTGCTGTTCAGGCGATAGTTTCTTATATTCCATAGTTTCTTCTTTATTCGCTGTTGTTTTGTTCTTGATGCTTTTGATTCAATACTATAATTAAAATAATGAGGTAATCAATTTTTATTAGTATAATATGGATTATATAACATATTAAATAAAAAATATATACCTAACTATCCTAACTAACCTAACTATAACCTAACTATCCTAAGACATATCTATATTAGACCAGGTTCTTTTCTAATTTTTTCATAATAGTATTAGCATCTTGATTAAGTCCTTCAATATAATTCTCCTCGCTAAACTCTAAATACCTATGATGACAATAGGAACAGATACGCAAATTTTTAAGAACAAGCGTCTGTGTATTATTGATAGGATAAAAGAACTTAGAATATTTACCTCCAGAATATGGCTTGAAACAATGAATTTCTTTTACATTATTAACGCCATTATTCTGTGAAGTATAGATAGACGGACTGGACTCTTCCATAGAGTCATTGCAGGGTCCGGGGCAAAACTTAACATTTGAAAGATCAACCGATATAATATCGCCATTATATTCAAAGATTTGCTTTGCGGTAGCTGTGGTAGCTGTGGTAGCTGTTGTGGTCATTATTATCTTGCTGTTGGCTTGCTTGCTGGCTGGCTTTCCGGCTTGCTACTGGCTTTCCGGCTTTCTGGCTGGCTTGTTGTTGGCTTGCTGGCGCTCAATCTATTTTATGCGCAATTAATATTATTAATTTGGTTCATCAATTTTTATAGCATTTATATATTTTTAGAACATATTTTTCTAAGACTCTGTTAAAATAAAAAATGATAAGGTAGGCAGAGATTATAATATCAAGGATGTCTTTAACTAATAAAGGAACTGGAGCAGGAGGTGCAAATACTAATATTACTGGAAAAAAGTTTGAAGATAAGACAGATAATCTTAGCGTTTTATTGTTAGCCGGATATGTTAAAAAAGACTATTATTTATATAAGTCATTTGATGATAAGACAATAACATATGTATCACAAAGAGGGCTGAAAAAATATATGAATACGATGTATAATATTGATATATTTAGAAATCCCGACGAAGCTTATATTATTGACTATAAAAATGGTAAGAAAGTTATAAAAATATTAGAGAAAAAGAATCAGCGTAGTGAAGGTTCAGTAGAGACTAAATTGTGGGCGGGTCCTTCGTTAAAGCGTGAATACGAAATCGTTTTAGGTAATAATTTTGAAGTGCAGTATTCTTATACCGTAAATGATTTTCTTAAACAATCCATATTATCTAATAAAAAAAAGTATGAGGTACTTAATATAATATTGCAGGAGAATGATATCTGCGTGTTTTTTGGAGACGACGAAGATTACTTTGAATTACTAAATAAATGGGTCATTTCCTAAGTACGCCCCTATGCTGCACCGGGGCTGTCTAATAATTTCTAATGATTACCTCATTTGTCTTTGAATCGGGATTTTTTGAATTAATAGACCTTTTGCATACTAAAGTTTCTATGGTATAATTATATTCATTCGCAGAAAAGATATTGCGGATTATTTCTACATCTGAATTACTCATAGCCATTCTTATGTTTTTTTCCTTTAATGTATGTATTATAGCAAATAGCTCGTTATGATTAGCAATATCAAAACCGCCCTTTGTATATCCTACAAATGATGTATTTTTTTCTGGAACATATGGTGGGTCTAGATATAGAAAATCCCCATCTTCAATATTTATCATAGATTCTCTAAAATCGCTACATTTAAATATAACGTCTTTGATTAGGTCGTGTATAATATCCAAGTGATTTTTGTTAATAATTTCAGGATTTTTATAATTTCCATATGGAACGTTGAATCCATTTGGGCCAACCCTAAATATGCCTCTGAAACAAGTTTTATTTAAGAATATAAGCATAGCAGAACCAATTACGTCATTTTTCTCAGCAGCACTTAAACTATTATATTTATTTCTAATCCAATAATAATAGTTCTCTTTTGCCTCTTTGGCCTCATCTATATTGGCCGCTTTTCTATTTATATTTCTGCGTTCGCTGCATTCGCTGCTTTCGCCGCATTCGCCGAAGTCATCAACGAGATGCTTAAGAGCAGCATATAATTCATTATGTTTTGATTGAATATTTTTATAAATATTAATGAGCGGTTCGTTTAAATCGTACGCATATATATTACCTCTTATTTTTATGATGTCTTTTTTGGCATATGATAATAAAGCTAATAATACACTGCCTCCTCCTAAAAATATTTCCCTATAATTATTTATATCTACAGGAAAATTGGCAATAACTTTGTCAATTATTTGCGTTTTACCTCCCACCCATTTTATAATAGGTTTAACTACTACCAATTTATCACCTATAATATCTCTAATGGTACTTACGGTACTTACAGCACTAACAGTACCTACAGCATCATTAGAATCGCTCATAATAATTATAAAATATAACTATATATATATTATCAATTTTTATATAAAGGGAAAAAATAAAAAATTGACAATTGACAATTATAATAATATAATATACAATATAGACAATAGACGATGATGAGCTCTGCGAACTTTCAAGATTGGGAACCTGTTGTGCTGAAGAAGACCACCGTACAGAAACAAATCAATACTCAAAATCAGCCAGGATTTAAGGAGTATATCAAGCTAGTTGAAGATGATATCCCTAAGTTGAATAAGATTACTCGCGAATATGCACAGGCTATCGTAGATGGACGCAAAGCACTCAATATCACTCAAAAAGAGTTGGCGCAAAAAATGTGCGTAAAAGATAACATCATTAAGGAATATGAAAATTGTAGCGTAGTCAATTTCAATCTACAATTCTACAAAAGGATTCTCAAAGCTCTCAATATCAACCCCAAAACCGTTTGTAAATAGTAATAATGATATTAAAAGTTAAAAATAATTATATAATATACATTAGATTATCGGAGATTACATTAGGGTTTGCTTTATCTCTGGCAAGTTGAAAGTAGAAATCCATTTTCCTTCTACCTCACACATACACTCTTTCCAAGCATTATTTTCAGAAGTACGGTCGGGTCTTTCTACTTGATAATGTGTTTTAGTAAAATGATACAATTTTTTATATATTTTTTCATTATATATTATTCCATTCTTAGATGAATCATAAAAACCAACCCAAGCTTTATTGATACCAATAGTATGAGAAATGCGTTGTCCATCCATAAAACATTTTGCCATATCACGGCATCCGCGGGGCTCTACAATCTTATCAGGATTTATTCTTATAAACAATTCTTCATCTTCATCTTCTTCTCCGTCTTCTTCATCCTCTTTACGGGGTTCTTCCCACATTTCACCATCCATCAAATCAAAGAACATAAGAACTTCTTCGGGCGAAACCTGAAAGAACTCTCTTTTAGGATTAACTCTAATAGTATATTGTTCAAGAAGCTTATGAAGTGTTTTTTCTTTTTGATAAGGATTACTGACCTTTTTAGCAAACTCTATTTTGTAAGGCGCAGGAGGTCTCCAAGTATCCGCGACATTAGCTTCTTTCAATCTAACATCGGGAGTTCTCATAGTCATACCAATCTTTAGACTTTTCAATTCGGGATTTGAGAAACAGTAGATAAATCCGTATTCCATTTTAGAGCTTTTCTCAAGATTAAAATCTATCTCTTGCGTTTTACTCAGTCTTTAGGATTATAGGGGGTATAAAAAATAAACGCAAATCATTTTTTACTCTAATATTATAAATTATAGACCATTTTTATAATACACTATCTATATTTCATCCAAATGTTTCCTAATAAGTTCTTGCCTAATACTATTATCTCACCATTCTCTATTTTGGCTCTCCCTTCCCAAGGCCTCGTTTTTTCTAATTTTTCGTCGCTACATCTCATAGCCGGATGTATCAAAATCTTATTTCCGCTTTTTAGCAAATCTTCTCTTACTTCTTCATAATTTGCCGATTTCCAATTACATATGCTATGTTGAACATCTATACTAATTGAATGCCATTTTTCTAACTCATCGCGACTCAATAACAGCCCCTTCTTACCTCCCATTTTCTTCGCACAGGCACTCGTTTTATATTGCGAAGGCTTCATAAATGTCTTACCATAATCTATAAGCTCGGTCTTTCTATTTTTATCCTCGCATAATTCTCCAAGTCTAGTATATTTTTCGCCTTGAAAACAATACTCGCCACTTTCATACACTCTTTCATTATTGTCCGCCATAATTACTACATCTTTTTCCCAAAAATTACTCAGCGTTCTATATTCTTTTTTCGCTGAAAAGAAAGTTATAACATAATTATTAAGAAGAGTTTTGCTCATAGCTTTTATCGGCTGTAATAAAATAATGTAGTTGTATTGAGTCAATTTTTGGCTTTATGCCTTGCGTTAGCACGGCCTAATCGGAATCACTTGATGTTTCTGAGGATGAATCGCCTGAGTTGTCGGAGTTATCTACGGAACCCCCGCTGGTGTAAGGTTCAAAGCCGGAACTCATAGGTTCGCTCGTATTTTTTAAAATATGCGGGTCGACCAGCGTCTTTTTAGAAATATTGTTAAGTTTGCTGTAATCATTATCGGTAATACCTATCATAGATAGAATATCCGTGTTTTCGTCCATAGATAAATAAATCAGCGTCATAGAAAACACGAATATAATGGCAAATACTATAATATTGTTAGTTGTAAGTAAATCAGCTGATATATCATATTTTTTATTAGGATTTTCCGATTCCTCGTTATTTATATTTATATAATGATAAATACTAAATAATATTACAGAAATACAGGAAGCGTATAATATTAATATATACATTATCTATTTATTTTTTTTATAATTCTTATACGAAATATTACGCGCCACGAGAATACTCTAGGCTATACTTTTCAGCACGCCACGAGCAATTTATTTTTCCTTAAAACATTTATTGATGTAATCAAGGATGCTCTTGGGCTCTTTGAACTTGGCGACAACTCCCTTTTTCTCCTTTTCAATCGCCTTCAATTTAAGTTTAAGCCCCTTTATCTCCTCCTTATTAATTTTTTTATCAAGTTTAGGTATTTTCTCATTAATTTCTTCAATCTCATTATTAAGATTGCCCAATTTATCTTCCAAATTAGAAGTGCTAACATCAATATTACATATAATATCATTCATTACAGGATACGCGAACTGGCTTTTGTCATTGCTCCTGTCTATATAACTTATTAAGCCCGCGATGTTATTCATTATATCTAATATTTTATTATCGTTAATTATACCGTTATCATTACAGTATTTTGTTTTAAAATCGTCAAAGTTTTCAGGCATTCTTTCGTCATTTTCCAATAACAGATTGAGTATCTTGATAGAACTCATAGGGTCTTCGGTAATAGGCGTAGCAGACATAATAATTAATCGGAGAGAGTTCTTTCCGGATACTGAATAAGAACGCTGAATCATATCCTGAAGTACCGCAGGATTAGGCTTTTCAAGAGCCGACAAAGAATTGCTATATATCTTGTGAATCTCATCAATTATTATAAGCGTCTTCATGAAAGGGTCTTCCTTCCCATTAATTTTCACCATCTTATCATAAAACTTATTTTTCCCCTTAATCATATTAGTAAATTGCTTGTATGATATAGGTTGTATCCAGCTATCTCCTAACAACTCCAATCGTTTCGCTCTAAGCTTGGGAATCTCCTTGATTTCGCCACTCTTCAACTTCTCCTGTATTATTACATTACATATGTTGTCAAACATATTCTTCCATATATCTTCTTTCAGTGTATGTCGCGTAACCCATAATATAGTATAGCCCTCCTTATTAAATGTATTGGTAGCCGTAGCGATAGCCGTACAAGTTTTCCCAGAGCCTACGCTGTGATACAAGAAGATGCCCTTGTATGGCGATTGTGGTGTGAGATATTTTTGGACAAATAATTGCGTGTTAGAAAAGGATACAATCTTATTTTTCTCGGCCTTCTCGTCGTCTTTCTTTAAGTCGGCTATACATTTATTTTGAATAATAGGAATATCCCAATAATATTTCTTATAATTTTTAAAGATATATTTATTTAAATCTATGATATTCAGTTTGGTCTCAGGAGGTTTCTCCTTCTGTCTGTATTCTTTCATATTCTCGTTGATATATTTGTATATTTGTATGTAATTCTCACTATTTATTTTGTTAGCCCGCGATATCTCTTCTAATTTATCTAGCAATTTGTTGCCGTTTTTCTTAAAGAACACTTGTTTATTCTTCCATATTTCGTTAATAGCATCGCAATAATCTTTGCGCCTACTTATATGTTGGCATAAATCTGTTTTAGGAAATTTCTTATTAAAAGCTTTGATTAATATAGAGTCTTCAATATTAAATCGGATTTTCTTTTTAAAGACGCCTTCCCACGATTTATTATCATTTTCGTCTGAATTGGACTTTTTAAAATCCTGTAAATGTTTTACATATTCTATTTTAATAACTTGAAGAGCCGCTGTAATTAGTAAATTATCCGGGTTAAAGTCGCCTATATTATATTCCAGAATGCCTTTGCAATTCTTTTTACAATCAATGATATCAACATCATTTCTATAAGTCCCGCGAATATTATTAATTTTAATAATGCTCTTGTTATTTCCAAAACCCGTATTGTTTTTAATGTAATTTAAAAATCTATTATTTTTCGTTGAAATAAAATGGATATTTTCAGTGAGTGGCAAATCTACAGCAGAGGCTATCATAATATCCTCCAATTCTGCAATAAAGTTTAGGATACTTATATTTTCATTACTATGTTTAATAAATAAATCGTGCACTGTCATATTATCATCGTATTTTATATTGTATCTATAAATATTTAGAGGCCAGCCTACATTAGGTATAAAAGGTAGTCCTGATTGTCCGCAGTATCGCGTGCCTCTTCCAATTACTTGCGTATTTTCTGCTTTCGTTATTAGCGGCTCCAAGATATGCATATATTTTACATCAAATACATCAATCCCTTCCTTAAATCCCGAATCTAATATTAGAAAACGCATATTTTTACCATAAACATTCCCTTTTTCTCCTGTTTCGCGATTATTCATAATGGCCATCATATTTTTTTTGAGACCCACACTCAAAGGCTTCTTATTAACTACGGATTTTGTCAATAGGCCGAAAGTATTGTAATTATCTTCATCTGCGTATTTCGTTTTTAATACGCCATTATTATAAACAGGTTTAAAATTGTTAGCTATCATAGCAGATGCTAACATTTTTGCACCATTACTGCCTTCAACATCACTGTATATGATATGTTTATAATATTTGCCATCAGCTGCCATATCCTTATCGTCCAGCTCTTTGATTTTGTTCAACATATAATTAATTTTAGGAGACATAAATGCTAAATCTTTTAAAACGCTTTCTTTATTAAACTTATCAGAATCAAACTTATATTCAGGCTTAACGTGTGCCCATGTACTTGTATTACGAATACACAAGGCTTTCTTTGGTATATTGTTATTCATAATTCTATAATAAATAAACATAATTAAATAAATATTCGCAAAGAAGGTATAAACATATAACTATATTATAATATATACTTTCGCGGATTTCGCATTTTCATAAGTAATAGAATAATGAGGACTGAATTAACTATGAAGCCTTTGAGAGATATTATAGATAATTATCAGATACCTGAGTTGCAGAGGTTAGTTGATAACGGGCATATTGTAAGTATGGTAGAAGACCAAAAGAGCGAATATGATAAATATAAGTCTTTTTCTATGCTACAGAGTTTCACGATTGCCTATATTGTTGAAGAGAAGAAGGGGTATATTTTAGACGGACAGCATAGAGTTGAGGCTTACTCGCGATTAAAGAGCGAAGGATATGATATTGATAATATCCTCGTGCCGATTGTAAAATATAATGTCGGGAGCATAGAGGAGGTTAATGAATATTTCAAGAAAATCAATAAACATTCTCCAATAAAACCCATATTAAACCTTGTAGCTGTAGAAAAAATAATTTTACAATGTTTAGTAGATAGATTTACAACTAACTATTTTAAAGGCGATTATTCTGATAGTATCGTAGGAAATGTTGAAAAAAACTATCAGTGTCCTCATATATCTCTGAATGATTTAGGGAAGCATATAAAGGCGAGGAATATCGTAGGAAAACTCGGAAATAGCAATAAAACAGAGAAAGCTTTGTTTAATTATATATTAAGCGTCAATGATTATCTCGAAAGCATCTCGGCGCATCAGTTAGACCCGACATACACGAAAAGATTTGAGAAATGTAAAAATAAGAAGGAGAAGGAGCGATGTAATAACGTGTGTTATTTGGGGGTTTTCAAAAATTACGAGTGGCTTGATTTGGCTTTACACGCTTTAATCAATTCGCTTGATATTAGCAATATAGGAATGCGGTTTTTTCAAGATGTCTTGGCTAAAAATGATAGAAAGACTATTCCTTATGAACTCAAAAAAAGGGTATGGCATAAATACAATAATAATGATATGAGCGGGAAATGCTATGTGTGCGATAAGAAACTTGAAATTAAAGATATGGAATGCGGGCACATAATAGCTCACGCATTAGGTGGAGAGATGACATTGAATAATTTACAACCGACTTGTAAAACTTGCAATCGCGATATGGGAGTTATGAATCTCAACGAATATAAACTGCTTTTCAAATAGATACTTATAATACTTAAGAATAAATAAAAAATGATTATTATTTTTAACACAATTATTATCATAATAAATGCTAGTAATTTTCAAAATCTCAAGTATTCTATTGATGGCTATCTTCTATTCCTTCTCGATCTCCAAAGTGTTCTCTTTCAGTAGCCGGCCGAATATTATGAGATGCCCCAGTTATCCTAATATGAATAGCATATACAATTATACATACAGCTTTCAAAATATAGACGCTGTAATGTGTAGTAATTATAAATATATCATTAATGATAAAAAAAAACGCAATATATATCTAAGGCTACGAGAGAATATGGTAAATAGAAATGTATATTTGTAATGTATATTTGTTGCATATTGTTACATATTGTTATATATATCTTATATAAATAAGATTAGTATTAAATAGATATTATTTTTTATTTTTAGAGCGTATATATCTTCATAATACTTGATTCAATAATATAACATTTATTATGAATGAACTTTTGTATCAAGTAATTGTATTTATTAGCAGGTTGCTATGCGTCTCTCTCCTGATATTTAATAAATCCTCTAACCTTTTTAATCTCAATTCTTTATCATTATTCATTTTAATTAATTTTTTTGCTGCACCATACAATGCATAGTTTATTTGTCCTACTTCTATCGAAAGCATATCTGGAATATTTAATTCATCGCTATTATAACTATTTATAATTGCAAATATTACTATTTCCTAAAACAATAAGCATAATTGCTTTAATAGTTAGGCTTTGTATAAAAAAAATTATAATAAGTAGTAAGTAATAAATAAGTTATATTTTTAGGTTGCTGTGTGTATCCTCTACAGAATACTGACATCCGAAGATATCATAGAATCTTATTAGGTTGGTTGCTGGGTGTATCCTCTACAGAATACTGACATCCGAAGATATCATAGAATCTTATTAGGTTGGTTGCTGGGTGTATCCTCTACAGAATACTGACATCCGAAGATATCATAGAATCTTATTAGGTTGGTTGCTGGGTGTATCCTCTACAGAATACGGATATATTGCTGCATTATTATAATAATATGATGCTAAAACCTTATATCAATTTTTATAAATGTTTTCTATTGTTTTAATAAACTGTTTTTTATCATCAGTTCCAAGTTTATCCCAATTTATTTTTGAAATATTTAGTAAAATTACATTAACTACCAAATTGCCCCCTAAAAGACCTTTATTGTTGAATATTACATTATTTAATGTAAAAGGTGGTATGTCAATTTTTATATAATTATTATCTATATATTTAATCGTTTTACAAGAGCCTTCTAAATAATCTTTGAGATTTATGAAAATATCTATCATTAAATCAATACGATCATTAACTATTTTATGACGATATTCTATATTTTTGTTATTTAATCTATTTTTATCATAGTCAAGACCTTCATAAGAATCACTGGAATCATCAGAAGAATCCGTTGATGAATCTGTTGCAGAATCTGTAGAAGAATTTGAAGGCGAATCAGAACAAGAATTGCTTTTCTTATTAAATATCTTGGTAGAATTGGCGTTAGATATCATCATTTTAATTTCTATCTCGTGCTCTATCCCGTCATCATCTATATACTGTCTCTTAAAATGCGGATACTCTTTCTTACATAATATACTAAAATTGAATGGCTTTTTAACGCCTTTTAATAATATCCTGATTTTTTTGTTTTTATCATTATGTAAATCAAGGTAATTAACGGGCAATATTATACTATGCTTGATAACCTTTGAAGAAGGATTATAATAATTTTTCCTATTAAATCCCTTAGATAAACCCTTAGTTAAAAAAATATTGGCAAGATTTATAAATGTATTTTTAACCTTCTTCTTATCATTGAAATAATTACTATACATATCCTCCCAAAAGTTTATATATGGATTACTGTAGTCCCCGAAGTCCCCGAAGTCGCCGAAGTCGCCATAGTCTCCGTAATCCCCGAAGTCTCCGCGATTATTATCGGTGCTATTAGGATATGCTCGTAATTCTCCGTAATTATCAAAATCTTCAATAGCTTTTTTATAGGCTATACAAGCCTTCTTGAATCTCTCTATCTTGGCATTTTTGACTTTGATATCTTGTATTTTAATTAGCTTATCTGGATGACATTCTAATGCTATTTTTTTGTATATTCTCTTTATATCCTCCTTAGTATATTTAGAAATGTTATTAATATCTAAACCCAATATTTCAATATACATTATATAGATGTTAGATAATATTCTTAATTTATTCTTTATATTATATAATTTTATATAGAGAGGTTAGTTTGATTCAGTTATTCTATTGGTATTTTTAAGAAAATCTTTGTCTGTCATTCTACGAACGAAGAATAATTTATTGACAGGACACTCGGATTCTTCGTCCTGTAATTCAAATCCGTAAGATTTTGCTATATTAGCCATAATATTTCCCTCGTATGTCATCAAAGATATATACTTTTTATTGACAGGGCATATTAGTAGCGCATAATCTAATAATATTTTTCCAAGTTTTCTGCCTCGCATACTCTTGTCTATATAAACTTCTTGGATATAAAATGTATCAACCTTATCTGATACATTGTCTATTTTAAAATATCTGCTTTTTCTAACAATTAAGAAGCCTACCATCAAATTGTCGGAATACAATCCGTACAAGCGATTTTTAAGGATTAAATCATCTATTTCTTTAACTAAACTGTCGGGTGTATAAGTATCCTTTGTTAATTTCTTGTAATTATAGTATTGCAAGTAAGCCATAAACTTATCCTTATTTTTGTTCAATACCAACCTAATTACTATATTTTTTCCGTGAATATCCTGATATTCCTTCACACTCTTGTTATATAACCTCATTATCTCATTATACTCGTCCCTTCTCTCCTGAATTAATGTCTTAGATTTATTGACAGATATCAATTTATTCAATAAATGCTCTGAATTATTATTTATAAACATCTTGATTCTCTCATAATATAATTGCTTTTTAACATCTATTTTTTCTTTCTTATCAACAGTTATATCAATATTTTCTAGAAAATGATTTGGAGCTGAATGCGCATATTTAAGCTTCTTGCTCCACGCCTCTATATTTGATTTGCTAACATACATATTTGTCAATGGGTCATAAAACTTATTGCTATTGGATTCACCCATAATCTCCGTATTTCCCTTTGTCTTCTCTATATAATAAGTATATTATTTAGTTATACTCTGTCTATCAATTTTTACAACGAGGGAGAACCCCAGCCCCCAACGCGGTTTTATATGGGGGAGACCGCCCCAAACACGGTTTTATGAAGGGCTGGGGGAGACCGCCCCAAACGCGGTTTTATGAAGGGCTGGGGGAGACCGCCCCCACCGCGGTTTTATGAAGGGCTATTGAGAGGCTCGCAAGCTATTTATATTACCTTTATGGTGTCTTAAAAAGGAACCGGGTTTTTCTAAAAATTGAAAATTAAAATTTGAGTACATCTCTCTGTTTTTTCAAAAATTTCAAAAGTTTTTTAGAAATTACAAAATAAATCAAGAGATGTACTCAAAATTAAAAATGAAAAAATAATAATATTCTAGTGTCTCTATAACTGCTCTTTTAATCTAACTATTTTTATTATAATTACAAAGAGGCTATTGAAAGGCTGCGGAATAAAAATTGATACCTATTTTTAATTTAATAAATATCATAATAGATGGCGCATATGTACGCTATTACAGAAGCTATTCGCAGTAGTCTCGGTTCAAACTTTATAAAGTGTGTCCAAGGATATCACCTTATAAATGAAGACCCTATTAAAGAATCCCCTTGGGAACAAATTAACGCTACTATATTTGAAGCTTCGGGATGTTCTGTAATTTCACAAAGCAAAGGTTCTCATAATCCTGGCAAGGATTTATTGTGTTCTCTTGGTGGCTTCTCAAATAAATCAACAAAATATAATAAGGGGTGTGAATCTTTTACGATTAGTTCATACAGGCTTACATCAGTATGTTCTGATAAGAATGTTGGAAATATTGAAGATATTATTACAGAAATTAATAATCGTAAAAACTTCGCATACTACTCTATTATTGTAAGGGATGAAAGTGAGACACAGATATTATACGATTGGTATATTATCCCTAGTGATTTTCCAGAGCTCAATCCTTCCTCTTATAAATGGAATTATAAGTTGGGAAAAAAAGGAAAAAATACAGGTGCTAAAACAGGCTGGGAAACAGACTCTCTTAACGGCTCTTCTATGTCTATTACATTCAGTATGTCATCACAGCTATGGATTGATTTACATATTACAGAAGAAATGAAGCAGTTCATAATTGGTTCTTGTCGTGTAAATATTGGTAGAAAATACAACTATATCCAGCTCTACGAAAACAATAGTTCTATCACCTAATTATTTATTGTTGCCTCTGCAGTTTCCACAACAGCGCGTAGTAATCGTTCGTTAATTATATTTATATAATCTGTATTTATTTCAATCCCAATAAATGGAAGCCCTATTTTTTTAGCCGCCACGCATTCGCTTCCTGAGCCTGCAAATGGAACAAGAACATATCCGTCTTTTGCCGGTTGTTTGCAAGAGCGAATTAATTTATCGCATAATGCAAGAGGCTTTTGAGTAGGATGATCTACTCTCTCGTTCATACCAGCTCCTCCTGCAAGCGCTGGTATCTTAATAACATCTCTAGGCAAAGCTCCATTAGTATGTGCGGTATATGTCGTTTTTTTATCTCCTTTTGAGAAACGCCCTTTTGTAGCCTTGCGCTCCTTGCCGGCGGCGCCTTTTAAAAACCCGTCGGTATAAGGTTCTCTAATATCGTCTCTATGAAATACCTTATCTTTTTTCCACAATACAATTATGCTTTCGTGAGAACGCTGCCAGAAATTGAGAGACGGAACATTTTTATTAGTATAATGCCACAATATCCAGCGACGATTGATATCATATGGAACCTTTGAAAGGATTAGGGCAAGAATTTCGCTGAATCCATAAATAAACATAGTACCATTCGGTTTTAGAATCCTCAAACACTCTTTAATCCATAGTTCGCACCAAAGTAAATATTCGTCCATCGGTTGTTTATCGCTATCATTTCCAAAATCTTTCCCTATGTTATATGGAGGGTCTGCTATAATAATCTGTGCCGATTCTGTTTCAAGCGTCGGCAAGATTTTTATTGAATCTCCACAAATTACATCTTGTTGCAAATTACTATCGGCAACGGACATCAGCTCAGGCTCAGGCACCAGCTCAGGCTCAGGCACCAGCTCAGGCTCAGGCACCAGCACAGGCTCAGGAATATTTCGCGGCAGTTCAAGTATAGCAATTAGGTCAGCCTTGTTTTTATTACTATACCCTTTAATATTGAGTCCCCTACACAGCTCCTTCAATTCAGATACAGTTTTTAGAGCATAATTAATATTGCCAGACATACTATCGGAAATATTATTCATATATATAATATAATCATTTTTTAACATTGTATAAATAACATATATATGATTTTATTAGCTAATTATAATTATATTCGTAATTCGTATGAATAATTGGAATAGACTTGATGAAAAATTTGCGAGTATAATAAGCGATAATTATGAATATAATATATTGTTAAATAGGATATTATTATCTCAAAACAATACCTTATTATATTCCCCGCTGGGTTTTCCAATAGATTTGTTTTCAGATTTAATAATAAAAAAAAAGTTCAATATACAAAATAAAATATATAGATGCGAGCATATATGGGATAAAGCCCTCGTTTATAACGAGAACACTCATTTTATTGAGCTGGATATAATGAATCCCGATAATGCGAAAAATATGGATAAAATTACGCCATTCCTTCTCCACATTATCAAGCATAAAAACATAGGATACGAGAAACACTTTATAATCATTAAAAATATAGACCTATTATCTAAACTGTATTACGATTTTCGCATATTACTTGAGAGATATTCAAATAACATTACATTTCTATGTACTACACACTATATGTCTAAAATAGAGCTACCTATTAAAAGCCGTTTTAACAGTTTCCGCATTCCTCTATTCACCTTTGAAGAGATAAATAATATATTTGTAAATTATCTCGACATATCTGTTAGAGAAGAATTGGCTGCTATGAAAACACGGAATATTATAAAAGCCCTCTTCATATCAGAGGTTGAAAATAGTCCCCACGCTGGCGAAATATTAACCGAAGATTTTATAAAATATAATTACCCTCCTTTCTTTGAATTCATCAAGACATATGATAAAAATAAAAATAATATGGAAGATATCAGATATCTCTCTAATAAATGCTGTCAGTATAACATATCCATCCACAAAATTATAGAAGACTTCCTAATTCTCGTGGATCACGGCGATTACTATCTTCGCATTAAATATTCTAAATTACCTGTAAAAAAATACGAGGATATCAAGAAAAACGAGAAAATGAAAATAATAGAAATAGGTTCTAGCATAGAATATATGCTATCGCAAACCAATAAATCCAAAGAGCCCATATATATAGAAATGCTTTTATTCAAACTCCTCTATTAGTCAGGTCGTCGCCTGCTGGTCGCCTGCTAGTCAGGTGGCTCATCGCGAGGATATGAAATACCCTTGTTATATCCCTTCATAGTAATATACTTCAATTCGCTATTATATACATCCTTTTTTTCAAACTTAAAATTATTAAATATGACATCGGCTGCTACAAATTTATTACACTCATATTTCTTATCATATACTATTGTCATATACATATACTTGATTTTATCAACATATTTATCTAAACACTCATTATATAGCTGTGCGCCGCCAATTATAAAAGCGCTCTCTATTTCCTCGTTTTCCTCAACATATTTAAAAGCATCCTCAATATTCTTAAAAACCTTGATATTATCTTTGGAGTCGCTTACTTCACAAGATATTTTCTCGTAATCTGCTGAACTTATTATAATATTTATTCTATCCACAAGAGGCCTCATGGGTAAAGAGTACCAAGTGTTTTTCCCCATTATTACACAATTCCTCTTTTTTTTATCATCACACGAGGTAGTAATCCTTTTGAAATGCTTTAACTCCTCGGGAATATGCCAGCACATCTTATTATCATACCCTATCCCATAATTAGTACTTGTCGCAACAATTATATTAATTGCCTTCTTAGAACTCATCAGAATGTAATATATGTAATATATATATAATTGCAATAATCGTTTATATATTACCATACATTACCATTTCAATAATAGAAAAAGAATATTTAATCCCTTGATAGCTATGTATATACAAGTAGAAACCAATATATTTTCATTAACCTGATTGTCTATAGTTCCTCTCAATTCATTATTGAATACTGAGCAATTCCGCATAGTCTAATGTAATGCTGTATGCTGTATGCTGTATGCTGTATGCTGTATGCTGTATAATGCAATTTAACCTTTATATCACCGTATTATTCGGGATTACATTTTATTATAGAGGTCGTTCATAATGTCATATACACGGTCTTTGTATTCTTCTATGCTTTCGCCCTCTTTCTTTTCTACCATATCACATACCTTGATTTTGATTTTATAATTTTGAACTAAGAATAGTTTTAAGCACGAATGAAGCATAGATTCGCCGTTGTCAGAATTATGATGCAAAGAATCATCCTCGTATTTTATTACAATAGGCAATATAGGATATCCCTCAACGAACGCCCCTTTTCCGCTGAACTCTGTGATATTCCCTGGAATCTTAGCTATATTACCAGAACCGGGTGCTATAAAAACGACGGGGTCGCCAGACTTACGATTATCTACGCGCTCCTTAATTTTGTTGCTCGTTTTCCCTTTTTCTACATATATGTTCCCGTATTTCTCATTATTCTCCTCGGTATATCCAAAGATACTATATAGTATCGTTCTTAAAATTACTATATTGCTACGAGGGAAAGCACTTGCTATTACAAAACCGTCAGCAAGCGTCGTGTGATTAATAGTACATATAAACTTCTTATCGCTGTATAAATACTCCATATATTTAATGTAATCGGCCTTTGATATATCAATATTAAAAGACAAGATAAACATAATGAACTTGCCAAAAATTAATATGACAGACATTATACTGCTCTCGTCTCTTATGAAATGCAAAACGATATTTGATAATCTCAATAATAATAGTAAAAATATTACCCTGAATGGAACAAGAATATATAATATTATTGTTTTTATTAAATTGATAATATCATTTATTTTATCATTCATTTTATTAATTATACACATTAATTATTACATTATTATCACGCGTAGCTACACGTGGTTTTTATACATTAATGTAGTATATTTAGGGATGTCAATATTATAATATTCTTTATTGGCATATTTATTGTTTTTAATCCATATCCTCGCTATATAATATAATTTCTTGGGGCTTATTGATACGCCGTTAATATTATTCATTACATCATCGCTCGTTCCTATCGTTTCTCCCAAAATACTCGCGCACAATTCAAAGAACTTTTTCTCAAAATCTTCCGGTGATATTTTGAATGACAAGCATCCGCCATTAATATTCAGCTCATCCTCGTATCTCGGAATAATATCAGCCCTCATTATAAAAAACATTCCTTTCTTGAAAAGCTCCTTATATCCCTTGAAATATCTCGCATAATCTTCAACCGTTGATATCTGCCCTATAATCTTATAACTTTTATCATCCCAATTAATATCATAGGGATCGTGAAAATATATAGACCAACAATCATTTAAAAAATTGCCATTATTAGTGTTGTTCATATTATATAAAATATATGTTAATAATTCTTATATATTAGGATTGAAAGATAATAATATCTAATATCTCTAAGATAAATAAGAGGATTTTGCTAATTATTGAATACATTTTTATCATATCCTGGCAGTAAATCTGTATTAAATAATTCGGATAATATTTTTCCACAAAAATTTCGTAATTCTTCATAAGGCGAGTTTGTATTATTATATATGTTGGTTGAATGTAATACTATGTTTATTATATTAGAATCGGCGGGTATATTATGTTCTATGAAATTAAAATATAATATATTATAATCAATATTAGCATATTTATTTCTAATAAAATTTTCAAGTTCTAACATTTCATTAAATATATTATCATTAAAGTCATTTTGGCGATACTTTTCGTCATAAAAATAATCTTCGTTGATATACACGAAATATTTTTTCTTAGGATGCTGTATAATATCTCTGAATCTCTCAATTCTTCTCGTATATTCTTCAATTCCTGCATCAATATCTTCGTTAAAATGTGCTAATTCAAAATCATATTTATTAACAAATACCTTATTTCTTACATCGGGGATATAATCTTCAAAATCGTTTTCTAATACTTTTTGAATTTTACTAGGATATAATGGTATAGTCCAATCAAATGGTAATGAAAATTTACGCATATGCGCGTATTTACACGCTAATGCCGAAGAACATCTATGGCCGAATGGTATGGCGTAATAATCGCCTTTTACATCTATGGAAAAATTATTAGGATTATTTATCTTGTATGAAAACATATATATCTTATATCTTATATTTTAACAATAATAAAATATTAGCAATAAAAATACATTATAGCTTCATTATAGTATATTTATAATAATAAAACCTTCGTATAATATTTTAAAAAATATTGTTATTTATTTAGAATAATAATGTCATTTATAGATAGTTTAACAAAATGCCGCGTAGCTGATGGAGTGTATAAAAATAAAGATGAAGTTGATAATGTAGGTGAAGAAGAGAAGAAGGAATACGCCCTTTTTAAAATAATTGATTTTATAAAAAATAAATATAAAACTGACCGAGAAAAACAAGGAGAAGCAATGGATAAATTAAAAAAAATTACGTATAAATGCAACCCTATAATAGAAAAAAGGTTTAACCTACCTGATTATTTATTTAAGCAAAAAGTTCTTAAACAAACTTATTATGATCTACGTATTGATCCTGAAACCTTTAAAAATGCTAATACTTTCAAAGATTTTTTTAAACAAAATGGTTTATTAAATGATTTATATATAAATGAAGATGAAGCTATTATTTTTAAATTATCTTCTAACAATGAAGGCATAGAATATAATGTGTATATTAGATTATCAAAGAATATGCTGACTGAATTATTGACAAAAGAACAAGAACAAGAACAAGAACAAGAAAAAGAACAAGAACAAGAACAAGAACAAGAACAAGAACAAGAACAAGAACAAGAACAAGAACAAGAACAAGAACAAGAA
>Ga0208364_1000016_pt1 | contig 58725 bp, 54 predicted proteins | sample LakMenEpi08Jun12_FD_150680 | JGI IMG/M metagenome (GOLD analysis project Ga0208364, IMG submission 150680) | Freshwater microbial communities from Lake Mendota, WI - 08JUN2012 deep hole epilimnion (SPAdes) | ecosystem: Environmental > Aquatic > Freshwater > Lake > Epilimnion/Euphotic zone ...
TACTGTTTTTATCAAAATAAATATTATCAGGACAAGCAAAGCCAGAAGCTTTACCACCTAGAATTAAATTCTCATAATGAAAGGTCATCGACTCGGAATGAGATTCATCCTCGACTATTCTAAACAGTGAACCAAAATTATTCTTTTGAAGAGGACTATAAGTTAAGGCAGCGACGATAGATCCATCTTTAGGGCTAACAGACAAGGACTCAGGTCTGTCCATAGGTGTCGCACCTAAATATTTAGCTGCAAGCCTAGTCTCTATTAATAGCTCTGCTTGTGACTTAAACTTAGATTTTAGAATGGAGTTATCTATACTAAGTTTTAGCCATTTCCCTTTACCTGAGTTGATTTCAGTAAAATTTAAATTTTTATCTAATTTAGCGACGTATAAATCCCCTTCAGAAAAAGGACTCGAATGCGGCTCAAGCTCAATATCTTTAAAATTCTTAGGCATGTTTACAGGATTCTTAGAAACAAATTTATAGATAAATTGACGTTCTTTATCGTCTCCCATGTAAACTACCATTCTCTCATCCTGCGATTTAACTAAAGCACAGTTCTCATGAGCCATTCGCCCTAAAGAGGTATGCTTGATCGGTTTAGAGTTTGGCTTTAAAGGATTGATTTCGACTATCCAGCCATACTGCTTTGCATCAAAATTTTTCCACTTATATACCTCGTCAAATAAATAATAATTTTCCTCACAAGTGAGTATAGTATTCCAAGGAGTTACAGCCCCACTACAATTAGCAAGCGTTCCAGTCATTTCAGGGTAAAGCTCTTTAACCGCACCACTAACAGTACACAGAGTATCTGCTGTTATACGCCTATTAAACTCTCGCTGAGATTCATGAGCTTCATCAAACTTCCACAGACCATGACTATCCTTCTTGATTTTTATAATCGAGACACCAATAGCTTTTCTCTGCTCCGCTTCAACTGGAATATCTAAAGGATCTAAAAATTCATGATTTACAGCAAGTAAAGCCTCATCGCTATTTAAAGGAATAAAACCTATATAATCGTTATTATAACCAAACTTCAGGTCTTGGGACTGCTCGCCATCTCCAATTTCTGCGTTTTCGTCGTCCTTATGATCCTCATGTACACTAGGTACACTGCGGTCATTCGTCCTCCTCAGCCTTGAACTTGCACGATTGTGAGCAGTCCCATCTTGAAGCTGCTCGCCATCTCCAATTTCCGCGTTTTCGTCGTTCTTATGATCCTCATGTACCCGCAAAATCACATCTCCATAAGAGCGGATAATGTCGTAGCTATAACCCTCTGGGAGAACTAACTCGTCTAAAGAATTAGCTTCCAAAGATTTAAAAGGACCTAAAGGTGACTTAAATTCAAGATCATAGTTCACTTCAAGATTTTCATTATTAGAAAAATATTCAATAAGACTGTCGCAGGAATTTAAAGCTGGCAAAGCCAACCCCAAACCCAAAAATTTCATCAGACTTCTTCTATCGACTAAGACCACTTAAACCATTTTAACTTATGGCACTGTTGCCGAACTCCAATTTCTGCGTTCACAAGCAATCCCTTTACGGATGGTGCATACCAGTATTGCGATAATAATCTGCATCGCGACCATAGTTAGGCTGTTCTTGAGTAAAAGCCTGTGGCGGATTCTGATAGCGGACGTAATTAGGATCTCTGCTTATAGGATTAGATGGCTCTGTAGAATTATAGTACTGGACTGGATAATCGACGAACTCCTCCCTTGCTTGCTGAGTTTTAATGTAATTATCTCTATCGCTAGAACTCTTTCTCAGATTGGCTACAAAAGAACCTATATGTGGAATAGTGCCTAGACCCCAAGCATAAGCGAGGCTAGAACCTTGATAAATACCTGGATAAGAAAAAGGAGTGACTGAGCTAAGCGGCATAAGCCTAGCGAAATCCATAACATGACCACCAGCGGTCTTATTGCCAGTCTCCACAGTCTTATATCCCCAACCTGGATTTAATCTTTTATAATCTTGAACACTATCATCACTGTCCCTTGCTTCTCTCAGAGGTCTATAGGGATCCATGCGCCCACCAGTAGTATAACCTGTTTCTCCCCAGTATCTACCCTGCTGATTTTCTACAGTGCTTGGATAATAATTATTACTGTAATAAGCTGGAATATTTTGGTCTTTTAGCTTAATTTCACGAATAAACTCTCCCTGAGCAGTATACAGACCACAGTAGCCGCTTTGGTGCTTAATAATTACATTTACAGCCTTGGTCTTATTAACTATATCCTTCCAGCCGTCGACCTTAGTTACTTCTAAAATATTTTTATTATTTAAAACACTAGCATCGGCATCAGCTAGATCCCAAGTATTAAGATCTACTAAAACGATAACTGGAGCCTCTTCCATGGCTCTAACTGGTACATAGGTACTTAGGGCGACAAAAAAAGATAACTGTAAAACAGTCAAAAAAACTTTAACAAAAGTTTTTTTGTAAAACATTATAGATACTTTATGCCACATTTAAGCCTCTATAAAACTCTTAGCTGGGTCTAAGTATCCTTTTTTAAAATTCAAGCTAGAGGATTCGACTTTATTACCAAGACTATTGTAAAAAATGGTTTTAATATTTATAGAAAAATCACTCAAAAACCACCTAAGTAATAAGAATGTTTAACACACTTGAAAATCCCTGCTGGTCTAGCATTGGCTTCAAGAATAACTAAATCCTCACTCGCTAATTCTAAAAGATCTATTGAAAAAACATCAGACATAAACTCTGACTTAAGGCGCGCATAATCTTTAAAAGCAGCTAAAAGCTGCAAGCAGAAAGCTAAAATCTTTTCAGATAAAGCTTTTGCTGAAAAAACATTATCATAAAGAAAAACGATTTTATATTCTTCCTTAAATTCAAGTTTTTCTTGAATAAGCACAGAATCATATTTTTGAATCATAGTTATTTTTTCAATAATGGAATCTAACTTCAAAGAAAATCCCTTTAATTTAAAAGCATACTGATCTATAGATTCAGTTCCAAAACAAGGCTTAAGAAGAAAAGAATCCATGCCGCTTGCAGTTAAGTTATCTAAAATACTGTAGATCTCTGCCTTAGAAGAGTTTTTCTCAAGATAGCAAGTTCTGGCTTGTTTAAAGCCTTGTGCCAACATAAAATTATAAAATAGAAATTTATTATCACAGAGTTCAGCAAGAGAGTTATAAGGATTTAACTGCTTAAGTCCCAATTTAAAAGCGTGATCTGATATTAATTTATGGTTTTTAATTTCGTTATCTAGACTGAGATGCAAGCATAGAACTTCTGCTGATAAATTAAAATCCAATCCCCAACTTAAAAAATCTTCAATTGAAACAACAGAAAAAGTTTTAGATAAGGATTTTAAAGAACTAAAAGAATTCAAAAATTCTAGAGTCGAACTTAAATAACTTGGATCTAAATCACAGACTATAAAAACAGAACAAATATCATCATCAGCTTTATGCACAACCAAATCTAGAAAACTGCTCTCAATGTTTAACCGCTGCATTCCCCTTAGATATAAGCTTTATAATTAATGTGCCTATAAGAATTACCTGGTTCATAAAGTAAAGTCTTAATTGCTACATACTGTTCAGCTCTTTTATTCTTTGGATCATATTCATAACTAATAAGACCTTTTTCAAAGAAAAAAGCTTTAACCCTAGCTAAATTCACTTGCTTGTGAAAAACTCCTCTATCACCCATCGCAAACATATTCATAGATATGTCACGAACCTCATTGCGATTAAGTATCTTAGGATGAATTGGATTTTTAGGTAAAAGGTGTTCACTGCGTACCCTGCCATTAACAAAAAAAGCCACTAATTTAAAATACTCATCAATAGAGAAAGTTACGTAACCATTTAAAGGACTTTCATCAAAAATTTCACGATTAATCTCAGCACCGTATTGCTTTAGATTTTCAGCATAAGTAGAATTCAACCTAGCAGAAGCTTCTAAATTAAAAATCAAAGTAAAACAGCAGATTATTAAAAACCCAATAGGAAAATTGATTAAACGCATAGGAAAATTAAAAATTTATAGCTACCTCATGTATCATTGTATATCAACAATGGTAAGAGCTGATACTAACACCAATAAGTTATTTAACTGGTTATGGTTTCGTAATTTAATCAAGATTATAGAAGACTATGCTGACCTTGATTTAATCAAAGCAAAGGTTAGCAATTCATTAAAATCATACTTATCTTTTTTAGAAGTAGAAATTTTCATCTTCGGTAATCTAAATCAAGAACAACTAGATGGCTCCGAAATCATGCAAGAACTTATAGATAGTGAATTCTTTGACAGAAGGTTAATCGAAGATGTTTTGATTTCTAAAAGTCCTAGCAGAGTTGGTTCATACCAAATCACATTTCCACTAGAATTACGCGGAAGAGTCATTGGCTTATTTCATCTAAAATCCTTTGATGAGTTAAGTGAAGAGCATATTTCTTTACTCTGGGCTTTTGCAGATCAACTCGCCATTAAAATTGATGAATTACAGATGCCAAATAATTTAAATACTCTTTCAAAAATTAAAATTAAGCAAATCTCTGATTCCATTTTCAATAATCTCAGAAATTTTCTAGAAGCCTCACTCGTTAAATTAAAAGTACTTGAACAGAAAAACCAAGAATTAGTCGAGATTAATAAATTCAAAGTAGATCTCATTAACAATGTTTCACATGAGCTAAGAACCCCTCTAGTAGGGATTCTCGGTTTTAGCAACATGCTACAGAGACATCAAAATAGCCCAGAAATTATCCATGAAGCTTCTTTACAAATAGTAGATGCAAGCAACCGTTTATCAAGAATGATAGATGATCTGATCCAATTAAATAGAGCTAACAACATTGGCTGGCAAGTAAATTTTGAGAAAGTCGATTTTAAAGAAATGATTGAATTTGCTCTAAAAACACTAGCCCCATTACAAACCAATCACCAATTTATTTTTAGATTTGATGACAATTTAGCCGCTTTAAGAGCAGATAAAAAGCTACTTCTACAAATTATTGAAAATCTTTTAACCAATGCTATTAAATATTCGCCCGATGGTGGGGAAATTCTCATTTCGGCATATTCAGATAATAGCCTTTTCCATTTCTCTGTCTCTGACCATGGTATTGGGATGACAGAAGAGGATGTAGAGAAAATCTTTGATCGCTTTTATAGAGTTAAAAGTGCTAAAACTAATAAAATTCATGGATTAGGCTTAGGACTTGCCATTTGTAAAGATTTAACCACAGCTCTTGACGGAAACATTGCCTGTAAAAGCGTTCTAGGTCAAGGCTCCACTTTCACTGTCAGCCTACCATTATATTTATAGAGACATTTATGATTATTCGCCTCTTATCAAGCTTGAGTTTATACACTCAGGAAGAGTAATCTTCTGGATTTCACTAAAATAATTCAGGATGATAATTTTTCAGGTTAGAATCTAGAAGTTTTGCTTTCGGCATAAATTTTTCCACTAAGTTCCAGAACCTTGGACTATGATTTTTTTCAACTGTATGTGCAAGCTCATGCAAGATAACATAATCAATAAGCTCCACCGGGAGCCTCATTAAATGCAAAGACAAGTTTATATTATTCTCATAAGAGCAGCTCCCCCACTGACTTTTCATATTTTTCAAATATAAATTTCTGTATTTTAGCTTGTTTTTAAAAGCTAAATAAGCGACCCTATCTGGAAGATATTCTTTAGCTTCATTCCTCATCACCTCTATAAGAACATCTTTAATTAAATCTTGCATTTTTTTATTTTTTTTAAAATCAATTGATTCATTATAATAAAGCTTGATTTTATTGGCTGAAATACGATATTTCGTTTCTAGAACCGCACCAGGTATAAAAACTAATTCATGTTTAAACGTCTTATATTTTTTATCAGGATAAAAAATACCATCACGAGTCTCATTCTGTATTTTCTCTAAATGCTCTTTAATCCAAGAATGATGCTGATTTAAAAAATCTTTACAATCTTCAAAATTAACCCATTTAGGAGCAGTTAATTCAAGACCCTTAATTTTGCTCGCTGTTAACCTTAACCTTTTAGCCCTTGGGTTATTTTTAAACTCTATTAAAGCTAGTTCTTCAGGTTCAAGCATCTTATTGATTCTGACCTACCTTCGGTTCAGTACCATTTAGCAATCTTTTTATATTAGTAGAGTGCTTAATAAGTACAATATAAACGAAAGCGATTATACCAAAAATAATTATATTCAATGGCTCCCCAAAAAGATAGAGCCATATAGGAACTAATGGAATACATATTATCGAACCTAATGAAGAGTATTTAGAAACTTTAACTGTCACTATCCAAATTAAAATAGTGATTAAAGCCACTAATGGATTTATAGCAAGTAAGACCCCGAAACCCGTAGCTGAAGATTTACCACCTTTAAAACCGATATATAAGCTTTTACTATGGCCTATTAACGGCACTATAGTTAAAAACAAAAAAAGATAAGATTCACGCGGGATTATCTCCCAAAAAAAATTCGTTACTAGGAAAAGCGGTAAAAATCCCTTAGCAATATCTAGAATTAAAACTAAAATAGCCTGCCATTTACCTAAAATTCTAAGCACATTAGTCGCACCAATGCTTTTACTACCTAATTCCGTTAAATCTTTGCCATAAATAAGCCCTAAATAATAACCAAAAGGTATAGCCGTTATTAAATACACCACAGCATAAACTAAAATAATGGATCCCCACTCGATCATAAATTACTCCGCAAGCTCCCCGAGCTCAGTCTCCATTGTTTTGGATAACATTCTATAAAGTGCCTTAGCAGATTGATTCGCAGGATCAAGATCTAAAGCTTCACGCAGAAGAATCTTTGCATTTTTATAACGCAAAGTTTTATCAATGTCTAAATTAGTTAAAGTACTCACAGCATAATCTTTATGAGCAATTGAATTTAGCTGTTTACTTTTTTTGGATATATGTTTATTAAAAAGGCTTATAGCCTCTTTATATTTAGCCTCTTTTAAATAAATTTCCCCTTGCCTCAAATCCTGAAACTCTTGAAAACAGGAACTAGTTCCAAAGACAATAAGTGTGAAAAAAAAGATTTTTTTTAAAATAGTCACAGATTATAGTTTAACATCAAAAATTGGTCTTAAGCCAGGGATACAAGACCCATCAACCAAGGCTGAAGTTTGTCTTCTAACTGCTGTTTTATATTCAGTTCTAATAATAAATTTATCCTCAGAGACTGGTACACAAGCTTCAAGTGAGAATCTACCTGTCCAAGTCTGTGTTGATGGAAGAATCTGCTCTCCCCCAAGGCTCCTTGCTGCATTTTGAGCCAATTTTTTATTCAGACTTTTAGGCATAATAACAATGCTACCATCTGGTTTTAATGCCGCCGCACCAGTAGTACACTTACTACCTTTATAACTACTCAACACCCATAGAATCGTACCATCGTCAAACCTTTCAATCCCACTTCTTCTATCTGTTTCAGTATTACTTTCAGCGGCGACACCAGCCACACCGATATGAACAATATTACGCAAACGCCCACTACCATCTATGTAGGACTCGGTCATTACCATCGCTTGACCCATATGAAATGGAGAATAAATTACATTAACAACTTTTCCAGCTTGATCCTTTTTAACTATCTGCATGAACGTTGCATAGCCACTATCTTTATCAACACAAACATAACTATGCTCTAATGCTGATTCTTGCCTCACCCAAACAATAAAATCTCGCTTATCTTTATCTTTCGCAACATCAATACCCAACATATGCTTAAATGCAATAAAATTTAAATTAGCGAACTGTTCATATATAGCATGTAATTTTTTTTGAGTCATAACCACTGGATATGGTGAATAACCAAAACTTGGCAAATTATCAACATGATAAATTTTATTTTTAATTATAAAAATATCCCGAGTAGGTCTAATTTCTAAGTCTGGGTGAAATAAGCCTGGGGTATTATGCTGCGGAAGCTTACCAGACCTCTCATCTTTAGCAGCACTAACGAGCTCAAGAGGTCTTGCCCTACCTGGCTTAGTATAAATAACCATCTCTTCACTTTCTGTTCTAGTATTTGCTTTACGAAAAGAATGATTCTTGACATGTATACTGTTACGCCCACAGTAGTCGTACTGATGTGCAATCTGAGCCGTATCTTTACCATCTTTATACTTAGGCAAGAACTCCAAATTAGGCAAATCACTACCGTCAAGTATTTGTGCTGGCGGGTTTGTACCCATAATCTAAAGTTTAGACTCCTAGAAAGTATTACTAATTGTATTGTTGAATGAGCAGGTTAAGTGGGGGTTAAGAATCAGCCGAGTTTACAAAAATTAAAGACTATTTAATTCTTCTAAATAAATTTTCTCTTCTAAATTTAGCTTTTCTAAATCACCTTTAGCTTCTTGAATCCTTTCCTCAGGAGCCTTATTTAACATAGAAGCTAAACGAGTCTCTAATTGCTGCTTGGATTTATTTAGCTTACTAAGTTTATCTTCTAGATTGGTTTTTAGTTTATCTATGTCGGCTAAGCCTTGTAACGGAATATGAAAAAATATCTCTTGGGACTGCTCGCAATCTCCAATTTCTGCGTTTTCGTCGTCCTCATGATCCTCATGTACTCCGAGTACATTGCGGTCATTCGTCCTCCTCAGCCTTGAACTTGCACGATTGTGAGCAGTCCCATCTTTAAGCTGCTCGCAATCTCCAATTCCTACATTTTCTGATTTAATAATAAAACTACTTAAAGGCTTTTCGGGAGTGGGTTTATCTATGAATATATCTGAGCATTTAGCTATTCTTTTTATATAAGGGCGAATTTCAATTAAGGTAGAAATATCTGCTTCACTAGGATTAGAAATAAATAGCTTAATTTCATCACTCCAAGAGATATTTAAACTCTGCCTAGTATTTCTAATTTTAGAGATGATTTCAGTCGCTAATTTCATCGACCACGTAACATTTGCTTTTTCCTGAGCAACTCCTATGCCCTTTGGTTCAGCAAATGCAGCTCCAAGAAAGGTTATCTGCCCTTTTTGATCTTCTGGGAATTTAGCAAAAGTCACATAGGGCTTGGCTTTATACTCTTCAGTGAAATAGTCATTCTCTATTTCTGAAAAATCTACGATATGCATTAAGCTCTGCCAGATTTCCTCTGTCACGAATGGCATAAATGGCTGTAAAGCTCTAACAGCAGAGGCTAAAACATAAAATAGCACCTGATTTTTAGTTTCTAAATTATCCTGTATTTTAGAAAACTCTATATACCAGTCACAGAAACGAGTCCAAGTAAACTCAAAGATCTCCTCCTGAGCAGCACCTATATCATATTTAGTAAAATAAGTAGAGACAGTGCTTAAAACGTTTTCTAGTTCATAAATTATCCATCTATCAGCGAAAGTCATTGCATTTAAATTTAGCTCAGTAATAGGCTTAACCTTAAATTTCCCAGTACTTTTATAGCTAGGATCTTCAACTAAATTCATACAAGTAAATTTCGCAGAGTTATAAAGCTTATTAGCAAAGCGTTTATATTTCTCCATCACCTCACATTCCCAATCTTTCACTTTAGGGTCTTCTTTACTTGGAAAGGATTTACCTGGGAAACGCACATCCTGACTAGAAAAAACCCCTACCTGTGCGTACCACATTCTAGAAGCATCAGCACCATAATTTCTAACTAGAAGTAATGGATCTATAGCATTACCTTTAGATTTACTCATCCTTTTACCATCTGGCGTCTGAACTACTGGGTGAATTAGCACTTTACTGAAAGCCTTTTCCTGCCTAAAGAATTCACTAGAGAATATCATTCTAGTTACCCAGAGATTAATAATTTCTCTTGCGGTAGCTAGAACAGTAGTCGGGTAGTACTTCTTCAGCACAGCTTCATCATCAGCCATACTAATAAACGGCCATAATGCACTGCTAAACCAAGTATCCAATACATCAGTTTCACCTTCGATAGGAATCTGATGCCCCCACCATATCTGACGGCTAATACACCAGTCCTGAATATTCTCAAGCCACGCTTTAAAAGGCTCTTCGTATCTCTCGGGAATAAAATCAGTTCTCTTCGAATCAGGTAATTTTCTATCTGGATCTTTAGTAACTCTGTTTAAAGCCATTTCAGCAAGCTGCTTCATACTTAAATACCACTGATCACTTAAGGCTGGTTCTATTTCAGTATTACATCTATCATGCAGACTTTCAGTCCCTGTATATTCTGTAATCTTCACTAAAGCCTCGCTTAAAGCTAAAGCCTCCTCTACAGCAGTTCTTGCCTTATATCTATCAAGCCCTTGAAACTCAGTAGGCACTTCAGGAATATTTAAAAGCTCAGCTTTATCATTAAATATATTTAGCTCAGTAAGCCCATGCCTTTTCCCGATAAGATTATCATTAAAATCATGAGCTGGAGTGACTTTCAAAGCTCCAGTTCCGAAATCTAATTTAACCTGTTCATCTAATATAACTGGAATAGCTTTATTAATAAATGGTATTAAAACCTTTACAGAATTAGGTTTAGATTTTATTTCATTAATTAGACTTGAATATCTTTCGTCATTTGGATTAATAGCTACAGCCGTATCGCCGAACATAGTCTCTGGTCTAGTCGTCGCTACTATTAAGTACTGCTCGCAAACTCCAATTTCTGCGTTTTCGTCATCCTCATGCTCACCATAAGGCTTTTCTAATTTATATTTAATTTCATAGAGCTTTTTAGTTTTAGCAGATTCTTCTATCTCCAAGTCAGAAAGAGAAGTTAAACATTTAGGACACCAATTCGTTAAGCGTTTCCCTTTATATATATAGCCTTCTGCATGATACTTTTTAAAAGCAGCCAGCACCGCTTCTTGATACTGAGCATCCATAGTATAACGAGTGCGATCATAATCTGGACTAAAGCCGAGCCTCTTCATCTGCTCAAGAATCTGATTACCAGACTGTTCCTTCCAAGACTGAATTCTTTCAAGAAAAGCTTCTCTGCCTAAATCTTCCTTTCTAAGCTTCTCTTCACTCTTAAGTTTTTTTTCTACGACTAACTGCGTTCCGATACCAGCATGATCTGAACCTATCTGCCAGTGAACATCATAGCCACGCATGCGATGATAACGAATTAATACATCCTGTATAGTTCCGCCCAAGGCATGCCCCATATGTAGCTCCCCAGTAACATTAGGCGGTGGCAGGGCTATACTAAAAACTTCACGACCATTATTTAGGTCTTTATTTACTTGGAAGATTTTTTTATCTAACCAAACGGCTAACCATTTTTCTTCTGTTTCAGTGAAATCATAGCTGGCTTTAAAAGGAAGAGTAGTATTCATTCGCTATTAATTGTACTAAATTAGTCTGAATGCTACACGTCTAGGGGTTCGTGTTTTCGTCGTTGTTAATTAGATATATCTTTTTATAAAAACAATACAATGCGAAAAGGATTGGAGATATCACCAAAGTTGCAAGAAAAATATTATAGATAGTACTATTGATCATTATCATTTTATTTATCCTTAAGTGGAAGCTCCTCCAATATATCCAAAGCCCTTAAAATACATTCTATACCTAAATATAGAAAGAAGACACTTAGAAGAAAAGTTATGACGTTAAACTTATTTACGAGGCTATCCCAGTCTGTCAGTAAATTAAACAAAATAGAGCAACAAGGAGTCATTTTTCCTCAAAATGTTTTTGATACATCAATTTTCAAATCTTTCCTACAGATTACTTTAACTGTGTTTTTAAATTACCTTTGGTTTTACAACCACAAATCAATTAAGCAAATTCGCTTCTGATAAGACTTCTAGACTTGTGGCGAAACCTCCTATCGGTATTAATTGATTGCTATTCATTGGAGTAACTATTGGCCTTAAATACGAACCATTAAATATAGAAGTACATTTAAGTGTCAACTTCGAAGGAAGATCTCTTACTGCGTTCGCAGTATCAAAATTTCTATAGTGAAAACTTTGCTGTATCTCTTGATTCAATAATTCACCGTTATTATAACTTAAGGGATTCTTATCAAAAGCCCTACGTATATTTCCTTGACAAGATGCTAGTAATAAAATACTTTTAAACAATTTTTTCTGATCTATAAATATTTGGTGAACTGGATCAAATTCATTGTCATTAGATGGTTTATCAAGATATTTAATAATTGCTGCTGTATTACCAAAAACAATAATTAAGAATTCAAACAATAATTTTGAACCATAAAGTCTCTCAATATCTCGAAAATTAATAATTTTATCTGCAATAGCACGCTCTAAAAATGTAGATAAAAATCCTTTCAGAAGATTGAAGAGTGTATAGTTAAGATCAATGTTTTGACCACTATGTAAAATATAGATATCAATACCTTTATTCACTTTATGGAAACATTCTAAAACACGATTCAACTTATTTTTAATAGTATTTTGGTTACTAAATTCAAAAATAGCCTTCGAGCAAAACTTATCAATATACCCATTAAAATCTGTCTCCAAGCCATATTTATGATGAAAAATGCTTTGGATATTATCAATGTCGCAAACAAAAATCACTCTGTCAAATCCATATCTATCTGCAAGTTTTTTTCTTCCTCAGAATTAATATCTCTTTCACTCATCAGGTCCTCATCATGAGCGGAAACTCCAATCTCTGCATTTTCGTCATCCTCAGAATCCTGTAAGTGTGCACTAAAAATATTTAATAATCTAAAGATATGCCCTAGATCCATCCTGTCGAAATCATCTATAACTAAAACTAATTTTTCCTCTTTATTCTTTTCTTTTATTCGCTCTGTTGCATTCTTAATAAAACGAGTTGCAGTATCTTCATGAAGCTTTTGCGCGGCTTCAATCTCTTTCAAGAAACTTCGGACATGCTCTTCTGGAGTAGGTTCCGTATTCTGTTCTTTAGGATCTTTTTCACTTAGCTCGATAAAATTATTTATTATTTGAGATATTTCAAGGTCTAGTGATGCCTCTAAACCAAAATTTAATCATATATTAACCGTTACTCCTCTCGTTAATTTGCTTGTGAGTTTCAGTAGTTTTTTCAAAACACCTTGCTCATTATTTCTTAAAGCTTTAAATTTATCCACAATACGCTTATAATCAGCAAGGATAACTTTTCCTTTAGGGAGTATCTTTAAAAGACTTCTCAGTAAATCAAATTTTACTAACTCAAAAATATCTTCATTAGCACAGACTTGATAATTTACTGGATATAGGAATACTGCTTCATAAGGATCTGAGTCTTTCTTAAAAAACTTTTCAGAAAATAGGTTTTACCAGCCCCAAACTTAGCAGAAAAAATCATTCTATGATTGTCTTCTAAATCAATAAAGCTTTTAAATATTGGACTTACCTCTTTTCGCTGCGTCCATGTTTTTACCAAGTCTCACGAGCACGATCTAAAGACAGTTCTGGATCTGCTGCATCAGTATTTCGCAATTTTCCATCACTCACTTGCATTTTCAACTGGTGACAGAATGTCACCAGTTCGGAACCTTCCACTTTTAGCCTTTCTTTAAACATAATCCCATACTCACTCCCCCACAAGCCCAGCAAAAAACCCTTTATGAAACTCAAACGCCGTCGGGTTTGCAATTAGATGAGCAGTACAGTGCATAATCTTATGAATCGGCTCTAAGCCATTTTCTCTTAAAGTCTTTCCTGTAGCGACTAGATCTATAATCACATCGGTAAGATCAGTAAGTGGAGCGAGTTCCACTGAACCATAGAGATTAATAATCTCAACTTCTAGCGCGCGCTGGTAAAAAAAATCTTTCGCTAAATTGGGAAAGGTCGTCGCGACACGCGTATAGCTAGGCAGTTCAGAAACACTTTTATACTTCCCCTGTACAGAGCAGACGCAGAGATCACAAGCCCCATATTTTAAGTCCTGAAGCTGATGCACCTTCGCTCTAGAATCTAAAATAACGTCTAGTCCTACTATGCCGAAGTCAGCAGCACCATGTTCTACATAAACTGGCACATCATGCCCTCTTACCATAAGAAATTGAATGTCATAATCTTTAAAAGCTTCATTATGAATAGTACTGCGGCGAATTAATTTACGTTTCGCATCTTCACCATTTTCAATTTCAATACCAGCTTTACTAAAAAACTCTACAGCACCGTCTAGGAGAGCGCCTTTAGATAAGGCTATTTTCACTTGTTGCATATTAAAACATTCGCTCCTTTCTCAAATTCAAGCTGAGCCGCTTTATAAACATCCTGCCATTCTTTAGCAGTTGGAGAAAGCTTCTTCGGAAGTTTATCAGTAGAAAAATTATCTAAAAGATCTAAATTAGATAATGCGGAAATCAGCCTTTGCACATAAAAAGCGAAGCCTATCGCAGGCAGATCGATACCGAAGCTTGAATATAGATTATCGTATCTACCACCCATAGCGATATCATTACCCTGCCCTTTAATTAACAGCTTGAAATGCAGTCCTGTATAGAGCTTTAGATCTGGACACTGATACGGGGCGAAAACTATTTTAGAAGACAGTTGAGCTAAACCCTTTAAGTGACTTAAATCCAACTCTAAATCCTTTTCAACTCGTTTTAGCTTCTCTTCATTCGAAATAGATAAGCTGATTTGCTCTCGGCTATAAAGACAGTTAAGGAAGCTTTCCTCAGTAGCTAGTTTTTCAAATGCGACAAATTCACCTTTAAGTAAAAGGTTATAAGCCTTAGTAATTAAATCATGACTAGAAGGAGCTTCTGAACTTATTACTGGGACAGGTTTATTAAATTTAGTAAATAAGCTATGCCAGATTTTAGCGTCGGTTATACAGATCTGATAATCACTTACGCCTAATTCCTCAATAGAATCTATCATCAATTGCAGTACTTCATAATCAGAAAAATTCTCTTCAGCTTTAGCACCGACATATTCTATGCCGACTTGCTGTATCTCTCTAGATTCATCAGTTGGAGTGCCTTTGTAACGATAGACCGAAGCGTTATAGTAAAGCTTCACTGGAAACTGAAGTTCTTGAGCCCTGCCTGCTATCGCCTTAGCGATAGGCTGAGTCATCTCTGTTCTCAGAGCAAGAGTTTCACCATCTTTATCTAAAAACGTAAAAGTTTTATCAGTAAATTTCTTATTCGCCCTATTTATAACATCTAAATCGACCAAACTCTGCACTACTATTGGTTCATACGACCATTTTTCATAAAGAGATACTAGCTTATTTTTTATAGCGAGCTGCTTTCTAACATCAGACGGCAGCCATGTTTTTAAACCTCTAAATACCATAAATAATTTCCTGTAAAATCCACGCAGCGAAAGCTACATGAAACTAATTAACATCTACTGTTTTTTCTTTGCCTGTGGCTGTAAGGTATTTTCAAGTAATTTATCTAAATTAACGAAAGTATTTCCTTTTAAACCAACAATTACTGGCACATCTGGATTATCTTCTATAGCATCTAAATACTCTAAATCAGCCACCATAGGGTTTGCCTGAATAGCACGTCCTTTAACTTCTACTTGTTTAGCGTTACCTTCACCTTGGATAATAGATATAAGCTTTTCTTTTAAAGCTATTTCCTTGCGTATATGAGCTAACTGAGCCTTCTGTAAAGCGATCTGCTTACTTTCTATCGCCTCTATATATTCTGGTGAAAATTCTATTCTTCTGATAAAAAGATCATTCAGCTTAAAACCTGATTCAGCAAAGGATCTAGATAAATATTCTTTAGCCTCACTAGAAACTATTTTCCTAGTATCTTCAGTATATAAAGCATCGGCTACATGCCTTGCGATAACTTCCTGCATCACTTTACCAGTTTTAGCTTTAAGCACTGGTGCATAATCAGTTCTGAGTTTCTGATAAACTTCTGGAGCCCTTTCCTGAATCATCTGAGTTAATAAAGACATCTCTATACCCACTATTTGACCATCACCAGTCTTAGCCACTATAGGATTCCCTAGGCGACCTGGATCCATAGCATCTTTGGTAAAAGTATAAGTATTTATACGTGTATCAAAGACTATTAAACTCTGAATAAATGGTAATAAAAAGTGTAAACCTTCTCTTAAAGGCTTATCCTGAACACCACCTTTAATATTAAAGATGACACCAGTTCTGCCCACGTCAATAATTCGCATCGACTGTGAAAGCAGGGCTAAAATAGCAAAAGAAATCACTAAAAGCATTTCTTTTTTAATCTTCACTCCAAATATATTCAATTCTTTCATTTATAAACCTCGCACTTAGCTAGAAACATCTTCTCACAAGAATTACAGATCATCGTTTATTATAAGTTTAGTTCTCTTACCAAGAACCTGCGCTTTCCTGTATTTAACATAGGAATTACCGAAACGATTTAATGCATCTACTTTTAATTTAATAGCTTCAGCCTCACCTTCAGCTCTCGTGATAACAGCATCTCTATCATTCTGCTTTTCAATAATAATATTATCCTTAGTATCCAATTCGATTCTTGCACGCTGCTTTTCTTCAATTGCACTCTGGTAAGCCTGAGAAAAAGTAACCTCATCTAAAAGGAATTCCGTAAGTACAATTTTATACTTTGCTAAATGCTTTTCTAATGCTTTAGAAATTTTATCAGCGATAACTCTTCTATCCTCACTATAAATAGCAGAAACAGTATAGCCTGCGATAACCTCTCTGACCATACTTCTGACGATTGGGTTAATTACTTTATTTACATATGAATTATAACTATCATTACCTATCTGCTGATGCACCCACCACAGCTGTTTAAAATCTGGTCTTGCCCTTACAGTAACGTCTACTGAAATATTCTGTCCATCAGAAGTTAAAGTATCTATAGAGTTACCAAGTATCTTGGCTCCATTTTTAGAACGCTCTGCTGAATTACTAAATATATAGCTAATCTCTCTTACGTTGTAGATAGTCGTCTGCTGCAGTATCGGTATTACGAACTGAATCCCTTCTTCTAGTACCCTCTGTTCCATACCTATAACTCGATTAAAAATCACAGCTCTCTGACCGGCGCCGACTAAAATAACCAGATTAGGTACTACAAAAAAAAGCCCAATAATAATAAAAATTTTGATTTTATGCTTAGCAAGGAAATCATCTGGATCAAAGCGATTAGAATTATTTGAGCCGAAAAAGTCTGAAAAGTTGGGACTACTCATATCAAAAAAGAATAATAGCACTAAAATTTATTGATATAATCTTATGCATGACTAAAGTTAAAGTTGGTATTAATGGTTTTGGACGTATTGGGAGAAATGTTTTCCGCGTCCTGAATGAAAATTTTGTTGATCAAATAGACGTGCTCGTTATTAATGATCCTTTCTCCCCCCCAGAAGCTTCTGCACATTTAATTAAATTCGACAGTACTCTTGGTAGATTTAACGGCGAAGTAACTGCTGACGAAAACTCTATTACCGTAAATGGTAAAACCACTAAATTTTTAAAAGAGAAAGACTTAGCTGCTCTTAACTGGGCTAAGCACGGCGTAGATATAGTCCTAGAATGTTCTGGTGTATTCACTGACGCAGAAAAAGCTAAAACACATTTAGCTGGTGGTGCTAAAAAAGTTCTTATCTCTGCTCCAGCGAAAAATGAAGATATTACTATTGTTCTTGGCGTTAATGAAGATAAATATGATCCATCTAAGCATCACATCATCTCTAATGCCAGCTGCACTACTAACTGCTTAGCACCTTTTACTAAAGTTATAGATGATAATTTTAAAGTTCTAAGCGGCATGATGACTACTATTCACGCTTATACTTCAGATCAGAAATTATTAGATAACGCTCACTCAGATCCAAGAAGATCTAGAGCAGCAGCTGTATCTATGATCCCTACTACTACTGGTGCAGCGAAAGCTATTGGTTTAGTTCTTCCTCATTTAGCTGGTAAATTAAATGGCTATGCGATGAGAGTTCCTACTCCTAACGTATCTGTAGTAGACGTGGTCTTCACTTTAGAAAAATCAGTTACTAAAGAAGAAATAAATGCTGTACTTAAAAAAGCTGCTCAGACTAACCTTAAAGGTATTCTTGATTACACAGATGAGCCTCTAGTATCTATCGATTTTAAAGGTGATGCTCATTCATCTATCATTGATGGCGATATGACTATGGTAGTAGCGGAGAAACAAGTTAAAATCCTTTCTTGGTACGATAATGAATACGGTTACTCTAACAGATTATGTGATTTAGCTGTATTGGTGGGTAATAAGCTGCCAGTGGCTGTGTAGTTTTTATAGAACTGTTTCTAAAAATTTCAATTAAAACAAAAAGTCCCTTAATTTTACTCAAGGGACTTTTTGTTTTGAAAGAGGCTGAGTTATAAACTTAAATATTATTCCTCAAAAAGAGGCATAATATGAGCTATAAGGTAGTAATTTATAACTCATGAAATGGAACTGGCAGAAAAAAGATTGGCCTGATTTTAAGTATGACGCAAGTCTGCTAGAGAAGTACGAAGATGAATTTCTACATAAGTCTGGTATTTTCCTAGGCACCTTAAAACATATTCAGAATGAAGAGAAAATAGATTTAAAGATAGATATAATCTGCGAAGAAGCCTACAGAACATCTTTAATTGAAGGGGAGTTTTTAAATAGAGAGAGTATACAGTCGTCTATTAAAAGAAATTTTGGTATTTCAGTTACAGATATAAAAAAAATCCCCAATGCAGAAGCTGGACTCGCTGAAATGATGCTAGATCTATATGATAATTTTTCACACCCCATCTCTAAAAAAAGCCTTGGTAAGTGGAATTCTTTAATTCTTGATGGTATAAATTCTAAAATTAAAACTAGATCATTTAGAAAGGATACAGAGCCGATGCAAGTTATTTCAGGTTCAGTATACAGACCTAAAATACATTTTGAAGCACCCCCCTCAGAAACTTTAGAGAATGAAATGAAAAACTTTATTCAGTGGTTTAATAATTCAAAACCGAATAACAAGCGTCCTTTGAAAACCTTAACTAGAGCTGGACTAGCTCATCTCTATTTCGTTTGCATACATCCATTTGATGATGGTAATGGACGAATAGCTAGAGCTCTTGCAGAGAAAGCTTTATCTCAAGGATTAGGTGAGGCTAGTTTAATATCATTATCACAAGTGATAGAAAAGCATCGAAAGCAATACTATGCTATATTAGATGCCTCTAATCGAGATCTTGAGGTCACGGATTGGTTAGAATACTTCTCTAAAACAACATTAGAAGCTTTAGAATTAAGCCAAAAATCTATAGAATTCTCTTTAAAAAAAGGGGAGTTTTACAGACTTTACGAAAACAAGCTAAACCTAAGGCAGGAAAAGGTTATCCACAGAATCTTCAAAGAAGGAATTCAAGGTTTTAAAGGCGGCTTAAGTGCAGAAAATTATATCTCTATTACTAAAACCTCTAGGGCTACGGCTACTAGAGACTTGCAAGAATTAGTCGAAATGGGGGTTTTAGTTAAGACTGGTAATTTAAAAGGGACTCGTTATTATTTGAGTTTGGAGTGAATTTTATTCAATTCCGTACGCACTGCGTGCAGAATTAAGTTGGAATATTAATTTTAATGTTCATTGTTGACCGCCCACATTACTCTATTCTTTATATAGCTTGATATAGAACAGAAGAAAACTTAAAGCATAAAAAATAAGCTAATATCAAGCAATAAGAGACTGTAAAAATTTCACTAAAGCCCTAACTTGATCCCAATTAACACCTTCTATCTAATCAGCATTATCGGCTGCCTCTGGGTCGCCTACGATTTCGTACGTAAAATATTACTGAAAAGAATAAAACCCTTACCTTTAGTCATTTTCCTGGAATTTGGTCAAGCAGTAATTTATCTCAGCTACGGCTATCTCTCTCAGCAACTAATTTATAGTCATGGATATATTTTCCCAGGCTTGATGACTGCTGGCTTCGCCTCACTAGGAACTTTCCTGCTAACTAAAGCCATCTCTATTTCGCCACTCAGCAGTGTCATTCCTTTCCTTTCTTTCCTGCCTTTTTTCACGGTAATATTCGGCAGCTTGATATTAAAGGAAAACCTTTCTCAGATTCAATTTTCAGGATTAATCCTTTTAGTTTTAGCCTCTTTTATAATTAATTATCAGGGTAAAAAAGTAAACTCTATTCTAGGATTATTTAAAACCCTCTACCAAGATCTCACTCACGAAAAGGGCTGCGTCCTAGTTATTATTACTTCTCTTCTCTGGGCTTTCGCTATACCCTTTGATAAGCTTGCTATGCAAGCTACGAACCCGATCTCTCACGCTCTTTATCACGCACTACTCTGCGGAACTATATTTAGCATAGCTCGTTTTTTTTCGAAGACCTGTCCTTGGGGCGATACTAAATTTTTCGCAGTAGAGTTGCAAGGCACCTACTGGTTTCTATTATTAGGTATAATAAACGCTTCATTTGCCATGGTGTTACAGTTTATGGCTTATCAAATTTCTTACATAGGTTTAGTGGAAGCTGGTAAGCGAGCAGTTTCCCTAGTCTCTAATTTATTTATCGGTGCTTTGATTTTTAAAGAGCCTGTAAATAAATTTAAATTTTTAGGCACTCTGCTAATTTTAATAGCTACTATTTTGATTTTAAATTAACAGCACTTCATAAAAAACAATGTACGAAATACCATTAACAAACGGAAAGCACGGTCACACCCTAAACGCCACACAAGTTTTCTCCCCAGATGGCAAATGGCTAGTCTTCGACACCCGCAATGATGACACTCATATAAGCCGTACTGAGAGCATCTGTAAGTTAAATATTGCAACTAAAGAAATTGTAGAGCTGTATAAAACTAAAAATCAAAGTATGCATGGACCTGGGGTAGGGGCAGCAGCTTGGAACCCTGTTAATGACCAGATTATTTTCATTCACGGTCTTTTAAATTGTGATAAGGAAAAGCCCTACAGCTTGACTAGAAGGTTTGGAGCCATTACTGCAGGGAATCATGAGGCAGGCGAAAACGCAGAAATTGGAGTTCGGCAGCAGTGTTATCATGCGGAAGGAAGGAATATTCAAGAACCACTTACCAAAGGAGCTTTAAGAGGTGGAACCCATGCCCACACTTGGAGTGCTGATGGCAAGTGGATTAGCTTTACTTATAACGATTATCTTATGGAATGTTTAGAAAAAACTTCTTCAAGTGAAAGAAAAGACTTGAGGACTATCGGCGTGATGAGGATGGTAGAGAATATTCATGAGGATCATGAGACAGGCGAAAACGCAGAAATTAGAGTTCGGTCAATAAACCTTAAAGGCACTGTTGCCGAACGTGCAAGTTCAAGGCTGAGGAGGACGAATGACCGCAGTGTACTCAAGGTACATGAGGATCATGAGGACGACGAAAACGCAGAAATTGGAGTTCGGCAGCAGTGCCCTGCAGAGAATTTCAGAGGAACTTACTTCGCGGTAGTCGCAGCTAAAGTTACAGAAAATCCTAAATTCGGCAGTGATGAAATAGAGCGAGCTTTCGATGAGTGCTGGCTAGGTAAAAACGGTTACACGAAAGACGATAGCACTGTCCAGAATGGTTCACAGCAGACACGAGCCATAGCCTTTCAAGGAAATGTCCGTTCACTAGATGGAACTTTAGTTACAGAAGTTTTTATAGCAGATATTCCAAGTGATATAACTCAATCACTTACAGCTAAGCCACTGGAGGGGACCTTGGATACGAGACCTAATGTGCCAGCAGGTTTAATGCAAAGAAGAATTACTTTTACTACAGAAAGAAAACACCCTGGGCTTCAAGGACCACGTTTCAGGTTGCGCAGTTCAGCAGACGGAAACCTTATTTATTTCCTTATGAAAGATGATAATGGTATCGTTCAAATCTACTCAGTAAGCAGTGCTAAAAATACTAAAAATACAATCACAAATCAGTCTCTTAAACAAATAACAAATTTCAAATACTCTGTTCAGTCACAATTCAATCTCAGCCCTGATGATAAATTTCTTTCAGTGGTGTCTAATAATCAGATATATTTAGTTAAAGCGCAAGATGGTAGTACTACTAGCGTTAGCGAGAGATACAGCGAAAAAGAAGCGCCAATTAATGGCTTACACTGGAGTCCAGACGGTAAAAGCTTAATTTATAATCGCTATGTTCTCATCGAAAACGACTACTATATTCAAATTTTCAAAAGACTAATCAACGATAAAACCACCGAATCTCTGGATTAGCTCTAAACCAAGTCATCTGCCTCTTTGCATACCTTCTAGTTCTTAACTGTATTTGGTTTATAGCTTCATCTAGACTTAGAATCCCTGAAAGATAATCAGCGACCTCTCTATAACCGATAGTGCTATCTATAGCCTTTACTCTGCCGTATTTATTAATTAAAGCCTTAACTTCATCAACCAAACCACACGTTATCATACGTAAAACCCTTGCATTGATTAGATCATAAAGATCTTCTCGCCTCTTAAAATCTAAACCTACGTAGAGAGAATCATAGCGAGGTTCTTGGCTTTTAGTTCTCAGCTCACTTAAAGGCTTTCCAGTCTTAATAACTAACTCTAAAGCTCTAATCACCCGTACTTTATTCTGAATATCTATTAAGGCTAAAGCACCTGAATCCTTTTCTTGAAGCATTAATAACAGCTCGTCTAAAGATTTTTGATTAAGCTCATCTCTTAAAGCTTGATTAGTATTCACTGCAGGCATTTTTAAATTTTCTAAAGCAGCTTTAATATATAGACCAGTACCACCCACTACTATAATTTTCCTTTCTAAATCTAGATTCCATATGTTTTTGACTACATTATCAAAATCTTTTTGATAATCACCAGCCGAATAAGCTTCTGTCATCGATTTAAGATTTAGCAAATGATGCCTTACTTTACTCAATTCATCTGAAGAAGGCTTAGCCGTACCTATATCCATTTCCTTAAAAATTAGGCGACTATCAGCATTAATAATCTCTGTCTTAAATTTTCCTGCAAGCTCTATAGCTATATCAGTTTTCCCAGTACAGGTAGGTCCAACAATTGTAATTAGCTTTTTTGAGCTAGTATCAATATAATTTAGAATTGAGTCTGTAATTAATGCCATTAAAACAAAACCTCCCTAGCCTTTTTTTCAAAGTATTGATTATACTGCTTGGTTCATTAATTTTCACCTCACTAGTAGGTGTAAGATCTTGGTATAAGCCATTACTTTCAATAAAAGAAGTAAGCCCCGTAAGTGTAGTTTTAGAAAAAGGTGCAAGAGTTCTTGATGAAGTAGCCACAAACCAGCTTAAAGAAGAAACTAAGACTAAATCCATCTATAACCTTAACAATCAAGAGGTTTTAACTGTAGATGATACAGCAACCCAAAGAAGTCTAGAAGAGTTGAAGACTTATGTAAAAGTCATACAAGCAACATTAAGTGGACAAAAATCTTATGAGATGCCGATTATAAACAGGATTGGTCTTCATATGCAGACAACTTTAATACAATTAAATGATCATAAGTTTAAAGAAATTCAAGCGTTCCTTGATGGTAATGCCTCTGCTGGTGAATTTATCAATTCAGATTATGAAAAAATAGTTCTTGCGATTAGTAATCTAAGTAGCTTTGAAAAAAATTACTTTTTAAAAGAGATAGAACATTTCCGCCTTGAATTTAAAAATGAAAAAAAAGTAATTAAAAATCTTGGTACCAATTTTTTCCTTGACCTACAAAAAATAACAGATAAGAAAGAATTTCTTTATAGACTTTTCATCGTACAGAAAAAACTTTTAAATATAGGCATAGTAAATGGTCTCCCTAAATCCAAGATTACCAAAAATATAGAGATACTCTTTCCAAACTTAAAAGGCCTAGAACTTGATTTAACTAAAAAAATTATTCTTAGTACCACCAGCCCTAATATAAAAATAGACTGGAAAAAAGTTGAAGATCTTGAAAATCGAGCCCTAGCCTCAGTTTCAGATATTTACGTAAAATTACCGATAGGAACAGTTTTAGCTGAAAAAGGTAAAAAAATCTCAGAGAAAAACTATTACTATATGAAAAATTTAAACCTACTCAGACCAGAAGCTGACTGGAGTTTAGAAATAAAATATCTCTGCATCGTCTATATAGCCGTATTTTTAATGAGCCTGTATATTTTCTTAATAGAGAAGAGGAAATACAGTGTCCAACGACTCGCCATGATCTTCACAGTAGTACTTGGCTCTCAGGCAGTGATATCTGCTATTTCTTTATGGGGGATAAATAAACTAGCGATAGTTCCCATTGCTCTAGTACCGATATTATTAACCGTCTTTTATCTACCTAAACTTGCTCTATTTAGTTCGCTACTAATGAACTTTTTCCTAATGTATAGCTTTGATTTGAATTTCTGGCAAGTTTTACCTCTTTTAGCTGGTTCTATTTATGCGATATATCTAACCAAACACTCTCATCAAAGAGAAGACTTAGCTAACGCTGGTACCAAAATTGCTCTCTGTCAGGGTTTAGTATTCTTATTCTCGGTCTTAATAGCTGTAAAGAACTTTAGTGTAAGTACAGTTCTTGTCATCACAGCATTATATGCTTTAAGTGGAATCCTCTCTGGGCTTATAGCTTTAGCTGTATTACCTTACCTAGAATTCACATTCAGGTTGTTAACACCATTTCGCCTCTCTGAATTATCTAATCCGAATCAAACACTACTCAAGAAACTCAAAGAAGAAGCACCTGGTACTTATGAGCATTCTCTAAATGTCTCTCGATACGCCGAAGAAGCATCTAATGCTATAGGAGCTAATACTGAATTAATTAGAGTTGGATTGCTTTATCACGATATTGGTAAAACTTACAATCCCGACTATTTTATAGAAAACAACCTCGGCAAACCTAATCCCCATACGACATTAGATGATCCTAAAAAATCAGCTGAAATAATTATCGCTCACGTACCAGAAGGAATTAAACTTGCTAAAAAACACAAATTACCAGAGGCCATTATCGACTTCATTCCTATGCACCAAGGAACTACTGTAACTAATTATTTCTACGTAAAAGCTTTAGAAAAATATGGGAAATCCAGTATCAATATAATGGATTTTAAATACCCAGGCCCCGTTCCTAACTCTAGAGAAGCTGGTATCGCGATGATTGCAGATTCTGCTGAAGCCGCATTGAAAAGTGAAAAAGAACTTAATAGTGAAAATGATGTTAGGGAAAAAATCTCTAAAATCATCAGTGCTAGAGTTAATGAAGGTGAACTTCGAAATTCTAATCTAAAACTAGAGGAATTAGAATTAATAAAAGATTCATTTGTAAAAGTTTGGAAAAGCAGAAATCATGACAGAATTAGATACCCTGAGCAAAGCAAGCCCCCTATTGATTGAACAGTTTGAGTTAGGCCCTATGGCTAATTACATCTATTTCATTGGTGATAAAGAAACTAAAGAAATAGTCGTAGTAGATCCAGCTTGGGATGTGAATTTCATTCGTAATAAAGCTAAAGAAGCTGGCTTTAATATTAAAGGAGCTTTAATTACCCATGGTCATCCGGATCATACTAACGGTATTAATAAACTTTTGGAAACTCACGATATCCCAGTCTATGTTTCAAAAGAAGAAGCTAGCTTTTATAAACCAATTGGAGAGAATATTGTCGAAGTTGATGCGACTTTTAATCTAGACATAGGGAATATTCATATAGATTTCTTACATACACCTGGTCACACACCTGGCTCTCAGTGTTTCCTAGTTCAAGGAAATTTAGTAGCTGGAGATACACTGTTTCTAGATGGCTGTGGCAGATGTGATCTGCCTGGTGGAGATGTCGAAACGATGTTCGATACTATCCATCATAAACTAATGAAGTTACCAGACCACACCATGATATTTCCTGGTCATAACTATCATCACTTACATTGCGACGAACTATGTAATCAGAAAAAGACTAATCCATATATGCAAATGGATAACCTACATGCCTTTATTAACAGAAGGTTACCAAGATAAAAGAATTTCAACAATCGTCTAATATTATCAGGGGCTGGCCACGTGATAAAATAGCAGCCATGCAGACTATGGAACCAAAAACTCTAAGCCACTTTGAGCAACTCGAAGCTGAAAGCATACATATCATCAGAGAAGTGGTCGCAGAATTTAAAAACCCTGTAATGCTTTATTCGGTAGGTAAGGATTCATCAGTAATGCTACATCTAGCTCGTAAAGCCTTTTACCCAGCAGCTATTCCCTTCCCTTTAATGCATATAGATACTGGCTATAAATTTAAGGAAATGTATGAATTTAGAGATTCTTTTGCTAAAGAATTAGGGGCGAGGTTAATCATTAATCGGAATGAAGAGGCTATCGCAAATAATATGAATCCTTTTAAATATGGAACTACTACTTGCTGCGGTGCACTGAAAACTGGTGGTCTTTTAGACGGCTTAAATAAACATGGCTTTGATGCTGCTTTTGGGGGAGCTCGCAGAGATGAAGAAAAATCTAGAGCGAAAGAAAGAGTCTACTCCTTTAGAGATGGATTCGGACAGTGGGATCCAAAGAATCAACGCCCTGAATTATGGAATATTTATAACGCAAGAATCAACCCTGGAGAAAATATTCGAGTATTTCCTCTATCTAACTGGACTGAGCTTGATGTATGGGAATATATTAAACTTGAAAATATTCCAATAGTTCCTATTTATTACGCTCAAGAAAGAGAAGTGGTTATTCGTAATGGCATTATTATACCTGTAGATTATAGCCATGAATACTTAAAACCTCGTGCTGGTGAAGAGGTTAAAGTTTTAAAATGCAGATTTCGCTCTCTTGGCTGCATGCCTTGTACTGGAGCAATAGAATCATCTGCAATTGACATAGATGGAATCATAAATGAAGCTAAAATAGCCAAGAAATCCGAGCGCGAGAATCGTGTCATAGACTTAGGTTCAGATAGCTCAATGGAAGATAAAAAGAAAGAAGGATATTTTTAAGGACACCCTTTTCCCCTGTGATATAATTTTTCCATGCTAAGCCAAAAGAATTTTAGATACAACCTAATCAGAGAGTCACTTGAGACTAGATCATTCTTGAAGATAATCTCAGGTATAAATAATTTTGATAAAGAAAAAGTTTTAACAGTAGCTCGTGCTGTAAAAGCTGCTAATGCTACAGCTATAGATATTTCAGCGAGAGAAGATATTATCATCGCAGTTAGAGAAATTTTAAAAGATACGGCTCTTGTAGTTTCATCAGTTAAAGTAGAAGAACTAAAAAGAGCTCAAGAACTTGGAGCTGACATACTTGAACTAGGTAATTTCGAAGCTCTTTATGAAGAAGGGGTTTATTTATCAGCCGCTGAAGTTCTTGCACTAGCTAAAGAACTTAGCGAAATTAAAATAGAAGGAACCTTACTCTCAGTAACTGTTCCAGGTCATTTAAATATTAATGAACAGGTTAAGCTAGCTGCAGATTTAGAAGACCTAGGAGTAGAGATTATTCAGACTGAAGGATCTTTACCGACAGACGCTAATAGCTCTAATACTCTTGGTGTTCTTCAGAAAGTCATGCTAACGCTTTCTAATACTATTGAGCTTAGTAAAAATCTTAAGAGGACCTTCATACTTACAGCTTCTGGTATAAGCCCAGATACAGCAGCTCTTGCTATTACAGCTGGTGCCCATGGCATTGGAGTAGGTAAATACATCAATCGACTTGAATCAGAACTAGAAATGTTAGCTTCTATTAGACGTCTTCAAGAGTCACTATCTATAACTCAGATCGAAAGAACTCTTCAAGAACAAGAACTGATCTTAAATTAATAAACCTAGCTTATAAAAGATACTAATTTTGCAGCCTTTAACGACTAGGTACCTCAAACGAATTGACACCTATATATTTAGTGAATTCGTTTTACCTTTCTTAAGTGCAGGGGGTATTATAGCTGGAGTTTGGCTCGGAATAGATCGATTTAAGCAAATATTCAAATTACTAGCTAGTGGTGATTACCCTTGGTACACTGGTTTTCTCATATTAGTTTTGGATATTCCAAAAATCGCCTTAAATATTTTACCGATCTGTATTTTACTTGCCTGCTTTCTTAGCTTCCAGAAACTCTCAATTCAAGCTGAGTTCACCGCGATGAAAGCTGCGGGAGCTAGCTACTTACGAATATTAAAGGCTGTTATGATCTTTGGTTTAATCGGTGTACTGAGTTGTTTTATCATAGCGGAGATTTTAATTCCTATAACTGCTCCCCTTAACGATAATATTTTCAAATCCGCAAAAAAAAACAGGGAGACTAAAGAAATCAAAAGTTTCACTTACACTAAGCATTACCCGAATCAAGAAGTCCAACAAATATTTTATGTTAAATCAATTAAAGAAGACCTGCTTAGCAATTTAGTTATGGTTGATTTTAATCACAAAGGTTTAATTAATATACACCTTGCTAAAAATGCCAAGTGGGATGCAGAAGGACATGGCTGGAATTTAGAGAAAGGAAATTCTAGTTTTATTGATCGTGCAGCGATGGACGGAGATGAAGGTTTTAACCACATGGTCTCAAATTTTAAAACTAAATTTATAGAAAGTGAAACTAACCCTCTTAATTTAATTCATATTTATAAAAAAATACAGACTCTAAATGTTCTTGAAGTATGGGAACTCATCAAGCTGCACGAAAAAAATAATATTGAAACTAGTGGTCTAAATTCCCTGAAAACTAATTTCCAGCAGCGTTTTGCATACCCATTTACAGCTCTGATACTTGCTTTTATTGGTGCCCTTCTGGGCTTTAGCTCTAGAAGAGAATCACGTAACTGGAACTATATAACTCTTGGGCTAATAGTATTTTCTTTTTTTATGTTCCAAGCTATTTTTACATCTTTTGGAGATTCTGGCAGGATGCCAGCTATACTTGCCATGTGGTTTCCAAATTTTCTATTATCACTAGTCGCCATCCTGATTTCGTATTTTAAAACTACTAGATAAATCAATTGCTATCATAGACAGCAAAAATGCAGAAATTGAAGTTCGCAAGCAATGCCATTAAGGCTAAAATAGATAATCTAATGTCATCGCCAATCAATGAAATTAAAGAGAAAGCTGACATAGTAGAACTTATCGCTGATCATATCCCAGTGAAAAGAACTGGAGCTAGCTATGTGGCCAAATGCCCTTTTCACAATGACACCAAACCTTCAATGCATATCAGCTCACAGAAAGGCATATATAAGTGCTTTGCCTGTGGTGCTGGAGGAGACGTTTTTAAGTTCTGGTCTGAATATCATAATAAGGATTTTTCTGAAACTCTAAAAGACTTAGCCTTAAAATATGGAGTAACTTTAAATCAGCATCCAGAGAATGTCGGTAAACAAAAACTACAGAATGAATATTTACAAATTTATTCTGTAACAGCCGATTATTATCATGAAAAACTTTTAGGCGCTGAATCTGCTGAACTGTGTAGGAATTATCTCAGCGAAAGGCAGATAGATTTAAATACGATTAAGAATTTCAGGATCGGCTATTCACCGACATCTAAAGATGATTGGGGATTTTTAGTTAAGCACTTAACGGGAAAATTAAAAATCAGCGAAGAGGCGATTTTTAAGTCTGGGCTTGCTATTCATCATGAAAAATCAGGGAAATATTATGATCGCTTCAGAGATCGACTGATGATCCCCATTACTAATGAGAAGGATGACATTGTCGGCTTCGGGGCAAGGATTTTAGAAGATAAAGCAGATGTTCCTAAATATATTAATTCGCCTGAAACTGATATATATCATAAAGGTGATGAATTATTCGGTCTCTCACTTGCGAAGAAAGCTATTAAGGAAAAGGATTTCGTCATTTTAGTTGAAGGCTACTTCGATCAAATAGCCTTATATAAAGAGGGGTTTAAAAATACAGTCGCTAATCAGGGAACGGCACTCACCCCTAAACAAGCCAAGCTTTTACTAAAGTATTCTTCTAGTAAGAGCATTTATCTTTGCTTAGATAACGATAAGGCTGGTGAATTAGCCAAGGAAAGGGCTTTTGAAGTTATTATGCAAATCGCAGCTGAACTAAACCCTGAAATTAAAGTGATAGATTTACAAACAGCAAAAGATCCCGATGATTTTATAAAACTCTTTGGCACTAAGAATCTTGAGCTTGAAATTCAAAATGCTAAATCATTTATCGACTATAAAACAGATAAATTAATAGCTGAATTTAAAAAAGAGGAATTTGGACCTAGAGAAAAAGCTAACTTTATTTCTAAAATGTCTCGCTTTCTATATTTTATTAATAATAAAATTGAATTAAACGCTTATATACAGAAACTAGCTGCAAGACTGGATCTCAGCAGTAATATCCTTGAAGAGCAGATCAGGAAAGAGTTTAAAAACCTGTCTAGGGAAGCTAATGCTAATCAGTCCTTCAGCACACAGAACCAAAATTCTAAAAAGCATTCTTCGATCAACTCAGATCCATTAAGCAGATTTGATATAGAGCTTTTAGCTATTATGCTTGATGACAGAAGACTGCTAGAAGAGTTTATGGCAAATGAGTATAACTTAAATAAAGAAGAACACCAAATGATACTTTCAGCTTTAGTAGATGTAAGCTTTGAAAATCCCGATGATGACACGAATAGTAAATTTAAAAAACTTAAAAATCATGAATCACTTGAAGACCTTAAGTACTCTAGTGATTTAGCTGAGATAGCCATGGAATTAGAATCTGATAAAAAGCAGTACTTAACTCGCTTTAATGAAATAATTTCAGTTTTAAGAAAACAAAAATCAGAAATTCTCAAACGTAAACTAGATAAAGAATTACAAGAAGCAGAAAAAAATAGAGACGAAGAAAATATCCAGAGACTACTTAGAGAAATTCAGCAGCTTTTAAAAGAATCTTCCTAAGCAGCAACTGCGATAATAGCAGCTTTAGCCTTCTCTACTAATTTAGCAAAAGCGATCTTATCATTAACAGCGATATCTGCAAGCATTTTTCTATTAATAATGATGTTAGCTTTACTTAAACCATTAATAAGCTGACTATAAGAAATGCCTAGCTCTCTTGCAGCAGCATTAATCCTCTGAATCCAAAGTCCTCTAAAATCTCTTTTTTTAAGCTTTCTACCGATGTAAGCCTTCTTAAGACCTTTCATCATAGACTGCATAGCAGCAACGAAGATCTTACTTCTGCTACCAGCATAACCTTTGGTAAGTTTTAATACCTTCTTATGTTTTTTTCTATTTACGTTACCTCTTGTGACTCTCATGACTTACCTCTTGAAAAATAAAATTCCTAAATTCTTTTACATAAAACTATCTCGCGTACTTAGTATACGGGAACATAGACATAATTCTCTCCATTTGAGATTCATGCACTTCGCCCTCTGGCTTTCTTAGACGTCTTTTATGTTTAGCAGACATACCTGTATTCAAATGGCTGATACCACCTTTCTTAAAAGTTAGCTTACCTGTGCCAGTTAACTTGAATCTTTTCTTTGCCGATTTATTAGTCTTACGCTTTGACATACTGAAAGTAAAATCTTAACAAGTTTTATAGAGAAAAGTCAGATAATTTATATTAAAACAATATTTAGGTCATATATATAATTTATTATTCTCATATCAACTCGGTACTACATAGATGCCTCAACCAACAATCATATTCAAACATTACTCTGATCTAGATTCCACTATGAACGAAGCCAAAAGGCTTATCAAAGAAAGTTCTGAATATAAATCAGGTTCGATAATCTGCATAAGTGCAGATTATCAGTCACAGGGACGCGGTCAGCATGGTAAAAGCTGGGCATCGCCACGTGAAGCTGGTCTCTATGTATCTTTAGTCAGCGATCTTAAAACTCCAGCAGAGAACTCATCGATATTGGCGACTGAACTCTGTATTAGATCATTAGAAGAAGGTCTAAAGCGAGTTTCGCAGCAGTCTTTAAAAGAAAGCGCTGAAAAAGCGGTTATAGAAGTATCTCCAGAATTTAAACTAAAACCACTTAACGACATATACGTTAATAACTGCAAGCTAGCTGGAATACTCCTAGAAAGATTTGTTTTTAAAGATACTGAATACCATACAGTAGGCATAGGTATTAATCTTTATAAAAGTAGTTATCAGTTAAAAGAAAGTTCTCTTGAGATACCGAAGGCAATGCCTATCAGCCTAGAAGAGATTACTAGCATTAACATCACTCAGAACTTAGCAAAATCCTTATTACATGACTTATCTGAAAACTTTTCAAAATACTTTTATTTATCCACACAAGAATATTAATGTTTCATTTATAAAAAATACAAGAATTATTTTTGAAAGCATTTTATAATTTAAACTCGATCTGAGACGGGACATGGCTCAGCTTGGTAGAGCGCTTCGCTTGGGACGAAGAGGTCGCAGGTTCAAATCCTGCTGTCCCGACCATTTTTATTAATTAAAACGAACTCAGGCAGCAAACGACAGTTCAGCAAAGCGAATCTCTGGTGCAAAAAAGTCTCCTGAGTTAGATGACTTTATCTCAGAGCCAATAAGCATAATATCTTTCAGCATCTGATAAAAATTACCCTTTACCGTAGTCTCTTTAAAACTAAACTGTTTAGCCCCATCCTCTAAAACATAGCCAGCGACACCGAAAGAGAAATCTCCCGAAATTAAATTAGCACCAGAATGAAGACCATCTAGTCTTGTGATATAGAGAAGTCGTCCTTTATAAAGCTCTGCAGGCAAGCTCAAACCAGCAGCGATTTCTGGCTGATGCAGCTGCACATCTAAAGATGACTTAGGACTTCTTTTAGCATGGCCAGAGCTTTTAGTTCCAAAAAAATTAGCCGTATATGAATTATAGATACCATCAATAAAATATCCATTTTCAATAAGAGTATGATTAGATGTAGCCACTCCCTCATCATCAATTAAAACACGCCCCAGTCCATAAGCAGCTCTAGGTCTATCGTAGACACTCAGTAAAGGTGAGGCTATCAAAGAATTTCGCTGTTTCCATAATGGATTAAGTTCTTTACGAGCAGCTTCTGAAGAAAAAATCACACTAAAAGTATGAAACATCTCTTCAAAAGTTTCAGGATTAAAAACCACGTCATAGCGTCCATTACTTAATGGCCCAGCATCGAGCATAGCTAAACTTTCTTCATAAACTTTTTTAGCCATTTCACGAGGATTAATTTCATTTAAATTCGGATAGCTATAACTAATATAATCAAAAGCCTGCTTATTTTCATGCTCAAGTAAACATGAACTAGTGGCTCTTACTTGCTTGCGCGATAGCTGAGATTTTACGCCTTTAGAATTCCTTATAAAAGTCCTTGCATTAGAAAATGCTAAACCATTATAGGGAACAGATTTTACTCGATCAGATAAACTAAAAACTTCATTTTCTAATTCTCTAGCTAAAGCTAATTTTTCTTCTATCGTAATACCTAATTCTTGATTGAATTCTACATTATCATCTATTACATTAATAGTTTCTAGAGCTAAAAGCTGCTTGGGATTAGGATTAGAAAACTTAAGAGTTAACATAGCCTGCTCACAGACAGCCTTTAAAGATTCCGAGTCTAGGGCTTCCGTATAGCTCATTCCCACTTTTCCATCTAAAAATAATCTAAGCCCAAGTACTTGATTCTGAGTAACTTTCTGCTCTAAAACTTTTCCTTTATCGTGGGAATAAATTTCAGAATTAGAATCTTTCATCAGCACTTCATAATCATTCACGCCAAGCTGCTTACAATTAGCAAGGATTTCTTCCAAAACTAAATCTACTTTTCTATCAGTCATTACGAAAGCTCCCCACCTACTAATATCTCATCAACTTTAAGAGGCGGCTGTCCTACAGTCACTGGAACAGAACCACTGACCGAACCGCACATTCCAGCTGCGAGTTCTAATTCTTTACCGACCATGGAAATTCTCTGTAATATTTCAGGGCCAGTACCGATTAAAGTCGCTCCCTTAACGGGCCTAGTCAGTTTACCATTTTCGATTAAATAACCACTATTCACAGCGAAATTAAACTCACCGGTACCAGGAATCACACTACCACCACCGAGACTCTCAGCGTAGAGACCATAATCTATAGAAGAAATTAATTCATCTCGAGAAAAATTACCTGGGCAAATAAAAGTATTACGCATGCGCGATGCTGGTGCATAACGATAGCTTTCACGTCTAGCAGAGGCACTCAGTGGATACTGAGTTTTTAAATGCCCGACATAATCGACTAGAAAATTTTTTAAAACCCCATTTACAATTAAATCAGTACGCTTGGTTTGACGCCCCTCATCATCGATTCCAATGCTGCCCCACTTATCAGCAATGGTTCCATCATCTACCGCAGTAACTGCTGAATTTGCGATCTGCTGATTCATCTTATCCCAAAAAACACTAGAACGCCTTTGGACACTAGTAGTCTCTAAAAGATGCCCGCAGGCTTCATGAAAAATAACACCACCAAAAGCATTTTCTAAAATAACTGGCATTTTCCCAGCTGGGCAGGGTATCGCAGAAAGCTTTCTTAATGCTCTTGAAACGACTTTCTCTCCAAGACTCTTAGAATCTAACTGACGGATAAAATCCATATCCATAGTAGCTCCAGGAGCTTCATAAGCATCCTCTCTTAAATTACCGTCCTCGGCGATAGCAGTTACGCTGAGGCGAATATAATTACGAGTATCAGAAATATTTAAACCTTCTGAATTATAAATCTGCACTTCCTGCCTGCTTTGTGCGAGATTTAAATTTACCTGAATAAGCTTCTCACTCAAAGAACGCATCTGCCTATCCATACTTAATAAAAATTCGATTTTTTCTTGCCAGTCTTCATTCTTTAAACCAGAGCTTAAATCACTCCCCAAAAGGGTTTTAGTAAATGGCAATGCAAGCTTTTCTTTAGAGGGATTAGCAGTAGACTTAAGATTAGAAACTATTTTTAACAGCTCTAACTCATCTAAAGTACTTGCTGTACCGTAATAAACTTCAGAACCATAAATCAGGCGTATACCTAAACCAAAATCTATACCAGAGTTAATCGAATCTAGCTGCTTAGAAGCCTGCTTAAAAGTTAAATGATTTTTTCTTTCTATAAAAATATCACAGAAATCAGCTCCTTGCCTCAACGCATGGTTAATAAGATTCTCTGCGATTTTAGGATCTAAAAGAGGTTCCATAAGTCTTAATCATATTATAGAACGCATCCCCTCCCTCCATTAATTGTATTGTGGCAAGCTCCCAAAATTAAGAAACAGCAGTTCCACTTTTATTCATGTTTTAAACTATCATTCCATGACGCATAGTGTTCTCAGTTACAGTCTTCTCTTCTAAAAACTGTAATAGATAATTTGAGCCACCTGCCTTGTAGCCGATGCTAGAAAGTTTAGTACCCCCAAAAGCCTGCCTGCTAACTATCGCCCCCGTGCAAGCTTGATTTATATATAGATTACCTACCTTAAAATGCTCTTTAGCATAATCAATATTTTCAGGGCTTCTTGAGAAAACAGCTCCAGTGAGACCATATTTAGAATCATTTGCAAGGTCAATGGCAGAGTTAAAATCATCCACGGCAAACAGACAAAGAATCGGTGCGAAAATTTCATCCTGAGCCAAAGCACTACGCGGAGAAACGTTTTCAACGATTACTGGAGAAGCTTTAAAAGAATCTCTATCCATCACGCAATTCCCAAACAAAATCAAAGCCTCACGTTTAGCTAAATTGAAATATGTCTCAAATTTTTTAAAAGCCTTCTCATTGATCAAAGAGGTCATATCAGACTCAGCTAAATAAGCAGGTCCTACATTAATGGCTCCCACCGCAGCTACTAATCTCTCCTTGACTTTTTCATAAATACTACTAACTAAAACTAATCTCGAACAAGCCGAACACTTCTGACCTGAAAAAGAAAATGCAGATTTTAAAACAGCTGGAATTAACTGATCAAGATCAGCAGTTTCATCTGCAACGATAGCGTTTTTACCACCCATCTCAGCGATTAATTTTTTCTTTAAATGGGGATGCTCATTTAAACTCTTATTAATCTGCATACCTGTTTCACAAGACCCCGTAAAAGTAATAAGATTAATATCTTTATGGCGAGCAAGTTCTGCACCTATTTCAGTCCCCGAACCCAATAGCAACTGAGTCACAGATTCAGCGTATTTAGTATCTTTAAAAGGAAAAGAATCACGAATAATCTTATTTAAATCGGTAACGAGTTTATATGCGATGGCTGGTGCTTCCTCAGAAGGCTTAATAATAACTGTATTCCCGGCAAGTAAAGCAGCTGAAGTCATCCCAAGTAATATAGCTAAAGGGAAATTCCAAGGAGAAATCACAGCAGTTACCCCTAAAGCCTTATAGAAATTAGTGTTCGCTTCACCAGGTAGAGACCTTAATTTATTCTCTGAAAATAAGCTCTCAGCTTGCTCCGCATAATAATATATAAAATCAATAGCCTCTGATAATTCGGCATTAGCCTCATCCCAAGTCTTAGCCACCTCTAAAACCAGGAGAGCCGCATAATCTTGCCGCTTTCGCTCCAAGAGCCTTGCAAAAGCTTTCATGATATTAATTCTTCTCTGCGCAGGTAAATGTGACCACCACATAAAAGCTTGTTTAGAACTATTAACTGCAAAATTCACATCACTAGTTTCAGCAGCATGAGCATAAGCCACCACTTGACTTTTCTGAGAAGGATTAATCGAAGTGAAAGTCTTTCTTAAAAGAATATCCTTCCCATTTATAATAGGATAAACCTCTAATGGACGCTGCTTTATCTGCTTTATAAGTTGCTCAACAGCAAACTGCATTTCAAAACGCGTGCGGAGCTTAGAAAAATCTAGGAGTGGCGAATTCGTAAATTCTTTACTAGTATATTCAGACAACTTATTTAATGAAGCGTCCGTCAATACAGGCTTAGATATAAGCTTATCTAGATTATCATCACTGAAACTTTGAAACAAGAATGAATCATTTGCAGTATTCTCTAAAAGCCTTCTCACTAAATACGCCATGCCTTCTACCAAATCACCACAAGGAAGATAAACTCTCACGCCATAAGAACGCTCACTCAAGAATAATTTCATATGATCTAGCATTCCATAAAGGAACTGAAACTCATATCTATCTTTATCTACTTTATATAGCTTCGCAAGCTCCATTGTTACAGCAATAGAGCGAATATTATGACTAGCTACAGCAGGGAAAATATATTTATTATTTTTAAACAGTAATTCTAGTAAATCTTCATAGTTTTTATCAGTCTCTGCCTTTCTTTCATAAACTGGAATATTCCAATTATTCTGAATTGCGACTGCTCTTTCATAGTCCCAATAGGCACCTTTAACCAATCTAATTTTTAAAGAAACTTTTCTCTTTTGCGAAAATTCTATAAAAGAAATTAAATCGCTTCTACTTTCCTTTAAATACGCTTGTATAACGACTCCCGCACCAGACCAGTTTTTAAATTCTTCAGTTAATAAAAGTTCTTTTACCGTATCAAAAAATAATGTTTTAGTATCGTAATGCTCGCTATCTATAGTTATTTCAGAGCCATTATCCAAAGCAGCGCGGAAAATTTTTGCTAAATTATCTTTTAACGTTTTTTTGTTTAGCTCATAGGCACTAGCTTTCATCTGCGGGCAGAGACTTGATAGCTTAACAGACAAGGCAATACCCGGCTTGGTTTCAAGCAAGTCCAAGTATGTTTCTAAATATTTTTCTGACTCTTCTTGACTAATAGCAAGCTCGCCGAGAATATCTAAAGTACAATCAAGCCCAGAAAAGCGAAGCTCTTCTATTTTCTTAGATAATTGTTGCTCATCATTATCAACAATAAAATTCTTAGCGAGAGACTTAACGCCGAATCTAGTGAAATGATCTACCAGTGAAGCTCCTAGTGGCAAACGAGTCCCGAGATAAACCAAATCACCAAGAAATAAATCCTCTTCCCTCATGTATTCCAAAAGATACTTAGCTACCATTTCAGGTGTCTTCAAACTTGGGTATAAATCAACAAACTTAAATAACTGTTTTTGCAAACGTGGGTTTTTAGAAGAGAATATAAGAACCTGCTGACTCCACCAAGATGAATCCAAGAGCTTGATTTTCTTAAGCTCTTCTTTATGAAATTCTAATAATTCTTTAGCTTTTAAATAAACTGGGTCCAAGTCCACAACTGTATTATAAGCTGACTATGCTATCAAATCAACCAGCATACCCTCAACTAAATCCAAAGATGCTGCAACCTTTAACTCGCCTGATTGATCTTTAAAATAATCTTTCGCCATTTGATCCAATTCTTCATCCACGATTTTAATTCTTTCAAAAAAACCATCTTCCGAATTTTCCCCTTCATAAGCCTTATCTTTAATATCTGTTAAAAAAGAATGTACGGCTGTCAGATAATCAGTCATAACTCCTGGTGTAAAATATTTTTTCACCGCCGAGCCTAGTTTTTTAATATCAGCAAGCTGATTTCTAAAATCTTCAGTTTTTAAATTCTTTAATTTATCTGCGTTTAATTGATGAGCTATAAACCCTTCAAAATTAACTTGTTGGGTATTGTTAATTAACTGAGTATTAATAGATTTAGCATTAACTTTAGGACTACTAGGAGTACCTAATTTATCCGCTAAATTACCAAGGCCAGCCCTAATGCCTAAATCATTTCCCGCATTAGTAGAGCTTAGCGCATTCAAGACCATCACCTAAAATATCCCCCAAACTAACTAAAATTTACTAGATAAAAAAGACTATATTTTGCTATTATCTATAAGTTCAGGAAATCAAGACATGGCTACAGAACTTAAAATTGAAAAGCGTAAAGAAAATAGTAAACCAAGAGCTCTTAGGAGAGAAGGCTTAATTCCAGCTACGATTTACGGGCCAGAATTAGAGAATGCTATTGACATCCAAGTAAACAGTAAGGATTTTAAAAAAGTAAGTTTTAAAGACTATAAACATTTAATCGAACTTAAAGATGATGAAACTTTATATGAAACTCTAATTCGTAATATACAGAAAGATTTCGTCACTGGTGAAATCTTAAATATTGAATTTTACAAAGTCAAGAGCGGTAATAAGCTTAATACGAAAGTAGCCTTAAGATTTGTTGGTGATTCACCCGCAGCTAAAATGGGTTGTGACATCGTGACTCAGTTCACTGAAATGAACGTCAGATGCTTACCAAGAGACATTCCAGAAGATTTTGAAGTGGATATTTCTGTTTTAAAAAAACCTGCGGATATGATTAATTTTGGGGATCTAAATTTAGGTGATAAATTAGAACTTTTAGACCCGATTGGTGAAATTATCGTTAAAGTTGTAGCGAAGAGAGGAGCTATAACTGAAGGTGCTACTGAAGCTCAAAAGTAATCAAGGGGCGTATAGCGGAACTCCAATTTCTGCGTTTTCGTCGTCCACATGATCCTCATGTAAGCTTGCTATTAGTGTAGATTTTCTTCGAGAAAGCTTAGGGAAGTTTTAAAATCTTCCGCGAGATCTATTTCAAATTTAAATCTTTCCTCTGTAATAGGATGAGTAAACTCTAACTTATATGAATGCAAAAGCGGTCTATATGCTTTTAGTTTATTTTTCTCTATACCGTAAACAGCATCACCAATAATGGGATGCTTTATATAATTCATATGAACACGAATCTGATGAGTTCTACCTGTGTCTAATTTACATTCAAGCAGTGTAAAAGGATCTTGAGAAGCTTTATACCTATATCTCTTTAATAACTGCCAGTTGGTCTTCGCATATCTAGCGTGTTCTAACGTTTCAAAAGTCCGCATTCTTTTTCTATCATTAGGATCACGCCCAATGGGTTTAATCACCGAGCCGCTAGTTTCTTTTAAGTTTCCTAACACTAAAGCCTGATAATATCTTTCTACTTCCCGACTCTTAATCTGTTCTGCTAAGCGCCTATGGGCTAAATCATTTTTACAAGCAAGCATCAAACCAGTGGTATCTTTATCAAGACGGTGTACTATACCAGGTCTTAAAACACCATTAATTTGGGATAGACTATCCTTGCAGTGGTACAAAAGAGCATTTACTAAAGTACCATTCACAGTATTAGCAGAGGGATGCACCACTAAACCAGCCTGCTTATTTAAAACTAAAAGATACTCATCTTCAAAGATAATATCCAAAGGAATAGCCTCTGGCAATATATCTAAAATCCTTGGCGGTGGCAGATTAATAGATATCGCATCGCTGTTCTTAACTTTATGAGAAGCCTTTACGGACTTAGCGTTCAGTAAAATCTTTCCACCGTCAATTAAAGTCCCAATAAAGGATCTAGTTAAATTGAGCGATTCGAGCCCAGCTAAATAAACATCAAGCCTAACAGCTACAGATAATTCTGAAACTATTATATTTATCTGATTATCAAGACTGTTAGACATCCACTAGCAAGCTGATTCTAGCATTTCATATAAACCCAGCACTAACAAATCTTCACTTCACTCGAAGAATGATTATCTCAATACTAAAATTTCTAAAAATTATTTAGATCCTAATACACTTTCTAGATCGGAAATTAAATTATCAAAAGCCAAATATGCCGTCGAACTTTCCTCGTAATTCTGAGAGTGCCTTATGGAATCATATCCAGCAGAAGTAAGCATAGCGTTTAAGGACACATCTCGCTTAAACTTACTCATATCTCTTAGAGCTTTTAACTCACTGCGCCTAGCCAACACCTCATCTTTATTCTCAGAACGAACAGCTTCACTAAAAAAATTAATCAATCGGTCTCTCTCCTCTCGAGATAAGCCTTCTCTAAAATCCTCAGTATTTATAAACCCGAACTCGTCTGACTCAGAATCATAAGGAATTCCTTGATATTGATTTATGGAAGAATTATAAACGTAAACCATAAGGAAACAGCTCTTAGGCTTATGGATATCAAAAAAAAATAAAGGCTAAGTTAAGAAAAAATCAGCAGATTATAAGTAAGTCAAGAAAATCTATTGAGCGACTTTTTTCTTTGCGTATTTCTTAGTAAATGTATCTATTCTACCAGCAGCATCTATAATCTTATTAGTACCTGCGTAAAAAGGATGACAGTTACTACAAACTTCAACCCTTAGAGATGGTTCAGTAGACTCCACTAAAAACTCAGCACCACAGGTACAAGTAGCAACGATAACATGGGTCTCTGGGTGTATGTTTTGCTTCATAGGACTTTAGATTTTAACACGCAAATATACTAAACTCAATTAGTTTTATTTTTCATTAAGGAAGTTCTTGGCTAAAGATTTATATTTCTCTACCTGCTGTAAAAGCTTTTTATTTAAGTTTATAGAAGCTTCTGCTTCTTTATAAAGCTGATCTAACTCTAGCTCAAGATCTTTTATGCGATTGTGATTCTTCTCATTTTCAAACTGTAAATTCTTGACTGATATTTCAAGAAACTCAATATTTCTTGAATGTTTTGCAAAGCCGGGGTCATCTTTAAGCTCCGTAATGAATCTAGTCGTGTCTTCATAAGAAGAAGAAAAGAGGCCAGAAAAACCACTCAAGTCATCAAAATCATCACCAATTTTCACTATTTCAGAATCTTAACAAATTTAAGCTAGTAGTTTTCTTGCTAAATATTAAGAGATCAATTAAAATTTCTGAGTATGACTCTTGAAGATCACAACAGCAGCCAGCTTTATTTATCCAATGAAGCCCAAGAAAGTAAAGAAATATTCTCAAGCCTTTTGGGTGATATTAAATCGGAGCTTAAAGTTTTAGCCGAGAAACAGGAACATAAAGTTTCTCCGGAATTTAGTGCCTTAATGGATGGTTATGTTATCAAAGCCAATGAGAGTGAGACGTTAAGAGTTAAGTATCAACATGTGGAAAATCACTATGAAGAACTTAAACTAGAGCTAAAAACACAGAAAGCACAAAATCGCCAACTCGGTTCTGACCTCGATTCAGTGCGTGAAGCATTGAAACTGTCTGAATTAGAGCTATCTAAATTCAAAAGAGATTTCGATCACACTAGACAAGACTTTCAAGACAAATCTGATTCTTTACAAAATGAGAAAGAAGCCTTACTCAGAAAAATAAAAGATTTAATGACTTGGAAAGAGACAACTGAGCAACTTTGTAATGACATGAAAGCAGAGCTTGTTGAATATAATCACAAAATCAAGCAACTTCAACAAGAAAATTTAATCGAAAAACAGACAGCTGAAAGAAGCCTCAGAGAGGATCAAAAAATCATTCAAGAACTCAAAGAGCAGCTTGAACTCAGAGAGAGAGAAGCTAGTTACAAAAATGCACTTATCGAACAGCTTGTTAGACAGACCGCCCAAGCTAATGGTCATAGCTCAATCAACGATATCAATAGTGTTTTAAAAGGGATGGGCAATTTCCCGTCCGCAAATGCCAATCCAGAAAGCACTTATGGCAATAACGGTGACGATGACGAGACTACTAAAAAATTCAAATGGGGAGCTTTCAGGCTTTAAATTCATGGCTTGCCAATGCTAGTCTATCCTCCAGAAGGACATGATACTGATAGTAAGAGAATTTTTGTGCTTGGCTCTGCTAAGTCGTTTTGTTTAATAAACGATTCTAATATTAGGCTTGAAGGAAATGGTAATTTCTGCAAATTAATCCAACTTAAGCTTGGTGAAAATAAAATAAAAATCAATATAGACGGCAACTCCCTTACTCGCACTATTTATGCTTTCCCTAATCCTAATAAAAATCCAAGCCCTATAGCTTATGCTCGCCCTTACCAAGCTTTTAGCAAAGGCATAAAGCTAGACAATATCTTACAGAGCATCTTAATAAGTAATAAAGATATTGCCATCCCATTGAACTCACTCCCAGACTACACACTAGAAAAAATTAACGCTTATAACTACAGATTGAATTTAAGTATTGTCGAACAAGATTTAGACTGGATTCACTATTCAGATTTAAATCCTGAAATAAAAATAGAAAAAATCTCAGATACGGTCTTTGATATTAGATTTCAAAAGCCCGTAAGCAAGTACAAAATTCTATTTAATAACCATGTTTTCAAGATATCTTTTACCTTTAAAGTAAAGCCTTTTCTCATTTGCATAGACCCTGGCCACGGCGGCTCTCAATTTGGAGCTATCTCCCCGAAAGGCATATTTGAAAAAGATTTAAATTTAAGCCTAGCTATAAAACTGGCAGCAGAATTAAATCATCAAGGAGTAAAAACCATACTTACTCGGAATCATGATATGGAGAAGAGTTTAAGTGAACGTGTAAAGATCTCTAAGAAAAATAATTGCAATTTATTTATTTCCCTACACCATAACGCGCTGCCAGACGGCAGAGATCCAAATAAAGAAAGTGGTTTCTCCTGTCATTATTTCCATGAACATAGCTTTGAGCTCGCCAAGTTTATTTCCCTTAAACTAAAAGCCGCATCTTTACAGCATTTTGCTGGAATTTATAAACAAAATCTTCACGTACTTAGAGAAAACCCTGATACCCCAAGTGTTTTAATCGAGCTTGGGTATCTTATTCATCCACTAGAGTCAGATTTGCTCTGCAAAAAAAGCTTTCAAACTAAAACTGCTCGAATATTAGCTAAGGCGTTGTTAGAATTCCATAGAAGTCAAAATTTTCAATGAATCATCAATTAATGCTTTAAAAACATAAAATCTTCACTATTAAATAAAAAAACGTTTAAGTCACTAGCGTATTGTAAAATAGTAATAATATATCATCATGTCAGCTTATTTCGATGCACTAATCATCGGTTCAGGTATTGCAGGGCTTAATCTTGCAAGGAAGCTTGCACAAGCAGGGCAGACAGTTTTTGTATGCTCAAAAGAAGCAGTAACAGAGGGTTCTAGTAAATATGCACAAGGCGGTGTAGCTGTAGTTAGTCCTTGGAACCCAGAAGATAAACTTGAAAGTCACATCCAAGATACTTTAAGTGCTGGAAAAGGTCTATGTGATTCTAAAATAGTGGAAGCTGTTCTAAGTAATGCTTGGGAGCGAGTAGAGGAATTTATTGGTTTAGGAGTTAAATTTGATAAAGATTTTTACCTAGAAGGATCTCACAGCTTTAAAAGGGTTTTACATGTAGCTGATGCCACTGGCAGGGCGTTATTAAAGCCATTATTAGATAATGTCTCTTGTAATCTTAATATAGCGATTTCCCAAGGAACTGAAGCTATTTCACTTTTAAAAAACGGTGATGAAGTAGTCGGAGCTAGACTAAAGACTGTTTCTGGAGAACTTTTTGACATAAACGCAGCTCAAACTATTTTAGCCACTGGTGGCTTTGCCTCTCTATATAAAGATCACACTACGCCTCGTATTTTAACAGGAGACGGTCTTGCACTTGCTTATGCTGCCGGAGCAGCCCTAGAAAACCTAGAATTCATACAGTTTCACCCCACCGTTTTTTTTAATGGCTCTAAGCCATTTTTAATTTCAGAAGTCGTAAGAGGAGCTGGAGCTGTACTTAAAAACATTTTCAAACAGAGCTTTATGGAAGCCTATGATATTAAAGCTGAACTGGCGACAAGGGACATAGTCAGTAGGGCAATAGCCGAAGAAATGAAAAAGACTGAAGCTGATTATGTCTATTTAGACATGACTTACTGGTCTAAAAAAGATTTAGAGGAGAAATTCCCAAATATTTACCATCACTGCGAGTTAAGTGGTTACGATCTTAGCCAAGACCTTCTGCCTGTACGCCCCGCAGCTCACTACTGCATCGGAGGTATCAAGACTGATATTCATGGCAGAACTAATGTAAAAGGCCTTTATGCTATCGGTGAATGTGCCTATACTGGCTTACATGGAGCTAATCGACTAGCGAGTAATTCATTACTCGAGTGCATAGTAATGCCAGAGTTTTTAGCTAATTCCATTCTAGGTACCGAATTTACTAAATCTAATAGACCAGGAGAACCCTGCGAAGATGTAAATGCTGCGCTAAGCTACAGTGAAATCAATGCTGAAGAAGAAAACCTGAAAAATATTCAAAACATTATGACCAAAGGTCTTGGCATCGAAAGAAATGCAAATGAATTAAAAAGCTGCTTGAATGATCTAAAAAACTGCACTGAAGCAAGTAAAGCAAGAGTGGTCGCGGAATTAGCCTTCGAATCTGCTCTTAAGCGTGAAGAAAGTAGAGGCTGTCATTTTCGCAGTGATTTTCCTAAAGCTAATTCAAAATATATAAACAATACCCTAATTCAGAAATCATTAAAAACCCACTGATTATCAACTAGTTCACGCTAAAATATAACGCAGAGATTATGCCCTTAAACGCCTTTCCTAAAGTAAAAACCAGAATAGCACCTAGCCCAACAGGTAATCTTCACTTAGGTACCGTCAGAACAGCTCTCTATAACGTGCTTTTCGCTAAAAAGCACCAAGGTGAATTTTTCTTTAGACTTGAAGATACTGATAGACAAAGAAGTGAAGAACAGTTTACTCAAGAAATCTTAGAAGGTTTTAAATGGTTAAATATCTCTTGGGATAAGCCAGGAGGACGTGTAACCGAACGAACAAGTTCAAGGCTAAGGAGGACGAATGACCGCAGTGTACTGGGTGTACATGAGGATCATAAGGACGACGAAAACGCAGAAATTGGAGTTCCGTTACACGCCCCAGAAACTCTCATAGGCTTAGGTGAAGATGGGATAGTCAGACAATCCCTCAGAGAAGCTGTGCATAACAGTTATATAGAAAGATTAATTAACGAGGGTAAAGCTTATAGATGCTTTGCGACAGTAGAAGAATTAGACGCTATGCGTGAAGCTCAGAAAGCTCGTAAAGAGATAGAAAAATATGATAATCGCTCAAGAGCTATTTCCAAAGATGATTCAGAAAAATTATTTAGAGAAGGTAAACCATATGTTGTTAGATTAAATCTAGGTGAAGATCACGTGATCACTTGGCTGGATTTAATCAGGGGTGAAGTATCCATTAATACTAAAGATCTAGGTGGAGACCCAGTTATTCAGAAATCTACAGGGCAGGTTCTCTATAATTTTGCAGTAGTGATAGATGACTATGAAATGCAGATCTCACATATCCTGAGAGGAGAAGATCATATAAGTAACACAGCGAAACAGATCGCTATTTATGAAGCTTTAGATTTTCCTATTCCCGAATTCGGTCACCTGCCTTTAATTTTCACGAAAGATAAACAGAAGCTCTCTAAACGTAAACATGGTGATATCGCTTCAGTTAAGACTTATCAAGCACAAGGCTATTTAGCAGAGGCACTAGTGAACTATCTTTTGGGCACTAGTTATAATTCAGCGAAATATGGTGAAATATTTACTATCCCTGAAGCTGCTGAAGATTTCGAAATAACTAGTGTTAGTAAAAGCCCGGCTATCTATGATATTCAAAAATTAAACTGGTATAACCGTGACTACATAAGTAAACTAAACTACCAAGAAATATTAACTTATGTTTCGAGATTTTCAAAATTCGATTTGGAAAATAGCTCTCTGTTCAATTCATCTCAAATCCAGTCAATAATTGAATCTACTAAAGAAAGTCTTGATAAATTTGAACAGATAGATGAACATATTAACTATTTTTTTGAAGATTTTAAACTTAATGATATTACTTTAGTTACGATCGCCGAAGAAGGTAAAGAAGTTATCCATGAATTCATATCCCTTATCGAAAGTGGTTCTCTAGATTTTACTGATCAAAATTCAATTAAAAATGGTATTAATGCTATTGGTGCAAAATTAAACCTCAAAGGCAAAAAACTATTTTTCCCAATTCGTGTAGCCATTAGTGCAAAAACTAGTGGGCCTGAACTAGGATTTATCGCAGTACTTTTAGGTAAAGAGAAGATCGTCGAAAGATTAAATTTAGCCTTACTAGAAACCTCACACAGACACTAATATGAACAATAAAAAATATAACGTAGCGATACTAGGAGCCACAGGTAATGTCGGTAGGCTTTTATTAGATATTTTAATCAAAAGAGATTTCCCTTTTAATCAGCTCAAACTATTAGCTAGCGAAAGATCTGCTGGCACAGTCATTCAAGACCGCAATGGCATAGATTACACTGTTGAAGCCGTCAATTCCAATTCTTTTGCTGGAATCGACATAGTACTTGCATCTGCTGGATCTTCTATTAGTAAGCAATTTTCAGAAGATATAGTAAAAGCTGGTGCTGTTTTAATAGATAATTCGAGTGCCTTTAGAATGGATGAAAATGTGCCACTCGTAGTACCAGAAGTTAATCCTGAAGCTTTAAAACTACATCAAGGAATTATCGCTAATCCTAACTGTTCTACAGCTCCACTGGTCTGTGTCTTAAAACCACTACAGGATTACTACGGCATCGAAAGAGTAGTAGTAAGTACTTATCAAAGCATCTCTGGTGCTGGAAAAGCAGCCATGGAAGAGTTGATAGAGACTACACAGAAGGCTATTAATAAAGAACCTTTTGAAAATATAACTATCAATCAAAAACTTGCCTTTAATTTAATTCCTCAAATAGATGTTTTTTTAGATAACGGTTACACCAAAGAAGAAATGAAAGTGATCCTAGAGAGCAGAAAAATCCTAGAATTACCAGAACTTAAAATCACTTGCACCGCAGTCAGAGTCCCCGTTTTAATATGCCACAGCGAAAGCATTAATATAGAACTCAAGAAAAGCTCTGATACAAAGGAGTTTAAAGAAGTTATTTCTAAAAACCCTAATATAAAAGTCATTGATAGTCCTGATGAGAAAATTTATCCTATGCCGATATTAGCTCAGGGTAAAGATTCTACTTTTGTCGGTAGGATTAGAAAAGACGAAAGTAGAGAAAATACTTTTAATATTTGGTTAGTCTCTGATAATTTACGTAAAGGTGCTGCCTTAAATACAGTACAAATCGCAGAATCCATGATAAAACAAGGTATAATATAAGAATTCAGGTTTTATAAAGTAGACTTAAGTTAATGATTAATTTCGGCTCACTAATTACAGCAATGGTAACTCCCTTTAAGGAAGATGATATTAATCGCATAGATTATATCGCTGCTGAAAACATAATCGCACACTTAGTAAAGACTGGTACTGATTCGATAATCATCTCTGGTACTACTGGTGAAAGACCGACGCTCACGCATCAAGAGGAAGAAGATTTTCTTGATTTCACTTTAAAAAAAGTAAAGGAACTTAATCAAGGCACTAGAGTTATCTTCGGAGCTGGTTCTAACTGTACAAGAACAGCTATTCACTCTGCTAAACGAGCAGAGGAGCTTGGCGCAGATGGCATACTACTCGTAGTACCTTATTACAATAAGCCTAACCAAGAGGGTCTTATTAAACATTTTAACGAAATATCCTCTAGCACTTCTTTGCCCATTATTCTTTATAATGTTCCAGCAAGGTCAGTAGTGAGCCTCACCGCAGAATCAATTATTGAATTAGTTTCTAATAATCCTAATATCGTTGCACTGAAGGAAGCTAGCAGTAATTTCGATTTAATCAGCACTATAAGACAGAAGTTTTCTTCTAACGCTTTAAAGATTTATTCAGGTGAAGACACTTTAATTTTACCGATGATGAGCATAGGCGCAGATGGCATTATATCCGTCTGTTCGCATGTAGTCGGCAAGCAGATGAAAGATATGATACTAGCTTTCCAAAGCGGGAATAATGAACTAGCTAAGCGAATTCATTTAAGAATTTTCCCTGTAATGAAAGCGATATTCTCAGATACTAATCCGATTGGCATTAAAGCTGCATTAGCTGGCATAGAGCTGTGTTCAGCAGAGTTAAGAAGCCCGATGGTTTCTTTACCTAAAGAAAAACAGCTCGAGTATAGTAAATTAATTAAAGAAGTTTTAGAAGTAGCAGAGGCAGATTTAGTCTGAGTAAAATAACCAACCAAACAAGAAGAATTCTTAAATCTAGCAGCGGTGAAATCAAGACCGTTACTAAGACGATTAAGCACGACTCTAGTCAAATAACTTATGATCCAAGCAAAAAAGTAAAAGTAATTGCCCTTGGTGGTTTATTTGAAATCGGAAAAAATACTTGGATCTTTGAATGTGGTGACGATATTATGCTTGTCGATGCTGGACTCGCCTTCCCGACAGCAAGCATGATAGGAGTAGATATAGTACTTCCTAAAATTAATTATTTAGTCGCTAACAAAGATCGCATCAGAGGCATGATAGTGACCCATGGTCATGAAGATCATATTGGCGGTATAGTACCGATGCTTAGGGAAATTAATATTCCGATTATTTATGCACCTGGTCTAGCTTATGCTTTAATTCAAAGTAAACTCAAAGAAGCGAATATACTACACCAAAAGATGGTCTGGACTAAAGCTAGAGATAGAGTACAGATTGGTCAACATTTTTCAGTTCAATATATAAGAAATAATCATAGTATCGCAGATAGCTACTGCCTAATCATCGATACACCAGCAGGCAGAATCGTACATAGTGGTGATTTTAAATTCGACCACAGCCCAGTAGAGAACCAGTATTTCGACATTCGCAGCTTAGCTGCGGCTGGAGAGTCTGGCGTAGACCTGCTTATAAGCGATAGCACCAATGCAGAAAGAGCTGGCTATACACCATCAGAAAAAGCTGTTATACCTAAGCTTAAAGAAATGATCTTTAATTCTAAAAAGAAATTATTTATCACGACCTTTGCAAGCCAAGTAAGTCGTGTGAAAATCGTCTTACAGCTTGCTCTGCAAGCTAATAAGAAAGTAACCATATTTGGTAGATCGATGGTTAACCTCGCTAATATCTCTAAGGAACTGGGTTTCATTTCCATACCTGATAATTTCATAATCAAGCAAGAAGAAGTTAATAAAATCCCTCCAGAAGATCTAGTTATCTTGACGACAGGCAGTCAGGGAGAGCAGTTCGCAGCCCTTTCTCGTATCGCCCGTAATGAGCATAAATACGTAAAAATACAAGCTGGAGATCAAGTGCTGATAAGTGCTTCACCCATACCAGGTAATGAAAAATCTGTTAACCATCTAATAGATAGTTTATTTGCTCGCGGTGCTGATGTTATCTATGGACTAGGCCAAACTATTCATGTCTCTGGCCACGCTAGCCAAGAAGAACAGAAAATGCTTTTAAATCTCTGCAAACCAGTTAACTTTATGCCTTGTCACGGTGAATATCGAATGCTGCTTAAGCATGGTGAAACTGGGATGAAATGCGGAGTTAATCCAGACAATATTTTCGTACTTGACAACGGCGATATTCTTGAGATGCAGGATGGTAAATGTTCTATTAAAGAGAGAGTCGATTCTGGTATAGTTCTGGTCGATAACGACAATGTCGGCAGGCTGGATGAGGACATCATCCTAGAAAGAAAAATGATCTTAAGTGATGGTTTTATATTAATCGTTGTTAACATTAACGCTTACGGTCAGTACAGCGCTGAGCCTAAATTAAATACCAAGGGTATACTGCTACCGCTTGGTTTTAATGAAAAAAGCTTTAAAAAAGAACTGATCAGCTTAACTCACGAAGCACTTGAAAGCATTATAGATAAAGAAAAGCCATCTTCTATAGACAATTTAGATAAGTTTTCACTAAAACTACAGAGCATTATTTCTTCTAAAATTTATAATTTCCTTGATAATAGAACTCGTAGATATCCACTGCTTGAAGTTGTGGTTTTAGGTAATCATGGTGCGGTAAAACCCGTAGTCGCTGGTTTAAACTAGGGGACTGCCCGCAAACTCCAATTTCTGCGTTTTCCTTGTTCGTTTGTGAGCAGTCCCCTTCGGGTACTATTACCGAACTTCAATTTCTGCGTTCAGTCATAATACCGTGCTAAAATTAGGCTTTTGAGGAGTAAAACTAATGCCTGTAGCTAACTATAAACAATACGTTGAAATGCTCGATAGAGCTAAAAAAGATAAATACGCATATCCTGCGGTAAATATAACTTCACTTGCCACTATCAGTGCGACTTTAAAAGCTTTTGCTGATGCTAAGTCTGATGGTATCATCCAAGTTTCCACTGGTGGAGCTGAATTCGCTTCAGGTCTAGCACAAAAAAATATGGTTTTAGGAGCAACAGTGCTTGCTGAAGCTATTCATACTTTAGCTGAAAAATATGATATTTTAGTCGCTATCCACACTGACCACTGTCAGCCAGGGAAAGTAGATTCTTTCTTAAAGCCACTTATCGCAAAAACAGCAGAGAGAAGGGCTAAAGGCTTACCTAATCTATTTAACTCTCATATGTTTGATGGTTCTGAACTTTCGACTAAAGAGAACATCGCTATCGCTAAAGAACTTATTAAACTCTGTAACGATAACGAAATTATTTTAGAAGTAGAAACTGGTGTAGTCGGCGGCGAAGAAGATGGAGTGGATAACTCTGGTCATTCTAATGAAAAGCTTTATACGACACCAGAAGACATGCTTTACGTTTGGGAAGAATTAAGCCCGATTAACGAAAGATTTATGCTAGCTGCTACTTTCGGAAACGTGCATGGTGTCTATAAACCAGGTAACGTAAAACTTACACCTAGCATCCTTAAAGAAGGTCAGGCTGCGGTTAAAGCTAAATTTGGGAAAGAACACCTATTAGTATTTCATGGTGGCTCTGGTTCTGATTTAAGTGATATTCACGAAACTTTAGAATATGGCGTTATTAAAATGAACATAGACACTGATACTCAGTATGCTTTCACTAGACCTATAGTGGAGCATATGTTTAAAAACTATGATGGCGTTCTTAAAATCGAAGGCGAAGTAGGTAATAAAAAAGTTTATGATCCAAGATCTTACTTGAAGAAAGCTGAAGAAGGCATGGCTGCGAGAATTAGCCAAGCTTGTGCAGATCTTAAATCTTCTGGTAAATCAATTTATAAATCTTTAGTTACGGCTTAGTTTTTAAATTATTAAAAAATAATACAAAATCACCTTGAAATGTGTTAATATATTTTAAGGTGATTTTATTATGGGTTTCAATCCGCTCTTAGATATGGCAATGAAATTTTTAGGCAATACTGCTCCTCAGGGAGCAGCAACTGGACAGAGGACAGTGGCAGAACAAAAGCCAGAAACACCTCTTGAACAGGTTAATCTTGCCGTTCGTGGAACAAATCCACAAGAGCTAACTCAATTACATGCAGCAGAAAAGCAAGCAGTGACTACCCGAGCTATAACACCTGAAATTATAGACAATGGGGGAGCAGGACATTTAACGTTAAATAAACAATCAAATCAAGATAGCCCCGCAATTAAACTAGAAATTTCTCACACAACTGTAGAGAATTTAAAGCCTATACTTTTGGCTTTCACAGATCTAGTTAAAAATCTTTTACCTGAATTAGTAGCCACCGCTAAGCCCGTGTTACAAGCTTTATCCCAAGCAAGTTCTAATCCAGCAAACACAGCAAGTACTGCTGCAAACACAGCTTAGTAAAGCGTTTGCTTTTAAGTTAAATAGGCAAAGTAAAATTAATCCAGAGCTCCATTTTCCTTCATTCTTGGTGACCATCTATCTTTGAAGAAAAATGACCCCTTAAAATTTCAGAAAAAATTCAGCATACTCATATTTGTGCCAGATTATAAAAAAGTCAATGAATATCGTATTGAAATTATTAAGTCACTAGGTTTCTGGCTTATAAGCCCGACTGGTTTAGTGGTTTATATGTTTTTATTTGATGATACTAAATTATTTCAAGAAATGAATTTAATAAAAGGCATGATAGCTTTACTGCTACTAGTTTCTGGGATAAAATGCTTAGATAAAGCTTATGAAATAAATAAAGAGCTTGATAAAGAGGAAAGCTACAATGTCTAAAACACTGCTCATAGAGATACAACAAGCGTCACTAGTACTTTTCAATGTTGCATGCCTCTACATTGGCATTCACTGGGTTCTTTTCAGAGATCGTTCCAAGGATAAAAAAACTAAAAAAATTACACAGTCATAATATTAAAAACTTTCTTGGAAAATCTTTTACGATAATAGGTCTAATCTTCGGGTTCTTATTTGCTTATGGAGGTTACATAATGCTTTTAATGAGTTACCATAAAATAAGACGCTGGGAGGATTAGAATATGGCTTGGGATTATTTTTTTACTATGTCGGCTATTACAGTCCTATTTTTTCTTTTAATTTATCGCTTGCATTATGGGTTTTATAAAATTGATTTAGAATGTGGTGATAAAAATGCAGTAAAGCCCACATTAGCAGAGGTTTTTCTTGGGATTAGAAAAAAGAAGTCTGAGGAAAAATGACCCCGTTTTTTATGTTCATTTATTGGAGAACAATCTGCTGTAGGTGATCAGAGAAGAACTGCAATGTCTAAAACACTACTCATAGAGCTACAACAAGCTTCACTGGTACTTTTCAACGTCGCATGCCTCTACACCCCCGCATTCACTGGGTTCTTTTCAGAGACCGCTCCAAGGAAAAAACTAAAAAACTTAAACAGCCTTAATACCATTCTGGAAAATTCTGTTGAGTCACTAAAACTCTGAACCAAGTTCAAGAACACGAATTCCGCACCATAGACTATAAAAGCTGCATTTTACTTAAAAAAATTATGAGCAAAAATTTTACATTTATTTCCACATTTGTTAATATTTTAAATATAAGTTAAGTACACAAGTATAAATTAATTGAGGAGAAAATAGATTATGGCACCAAAGATACTTGGTCCAAGGGATCGACTTACGTACCTTAGAATGGGTGCTAATGAAGGTCATACTCCACAAATGGGTGCTAATGAAGGTCATACTCCACAAGCTGACTCAAATCAGCCCTGGAACTTTCGTCCACAAGCTTATATAGAAGAGAATGAACCTAATGAGCAAGTGGGTTCATCAAGCAGACAATTAGGAGTAGCTTTAGCAACTAATCCAGAGCAACTTAGTTAATTCTCAGCCCTATTTTTCTTCATTCTCGGCAGGCATCTATTACAGTCCTATTTTTTCTTTTAATTTATCGCTTGCATTATGGATTTTATAAAATCGATTTAGAATGTGGCGATAAAAATGCAGTAAAGCCCACATTAGCAGAGGTTTTTCTTGGGATTAGGAAAAAGAAGTCTGAGGAAAAATGACTCCATTCTTTATGTTCATTTATTGGAGAACAATCTGTTGTAGGTGATCAGAGACGAAAGCTGCAATGTCTAAAACACTACTCATATAGATACAACAAGCTTCCCTAGCGCTTTTTAATGTCGCATACCTCTAAATCCCGACATTCACTAGGTTCTTTTCCGAAATTAGGACTACACAAGGGATATGAAAAAATTTCCAGATCAAAATGGTATTTTGATATTAAGTCTGAAAACTCTAAACCAAGTTCAGAAACATGAATTCTGCACTGTAAACGATAGCAGTTAAAATTTAATTGAAAAATATTTTTTTCGAACAAAAAAACTTTACTTATATTTTTATATTTGTTAATATCTTAAATATAAGTTAAGTACGTAAGTACAAATCAATCAAGGAGAAAATAAATTATGGTATCATGTAGACCCGCATCATTCACAGCAGCTCCAGCAGCAGTAGCAGCAGCTCCAGTAGCAGCAGCTCCAGTAGCAGCAGCTCCAGTAGCAGCAGCTCCAGCTGTTGAAAATAGACCAGCAGCAGCAGCTTTAGCAGCTAAATAATCGCAGAAATTTCTAATTCCCTGCAACGGTGCATAAAACAACTTAGTAACCCTAAGCTTAAATAACTAGAAAGAGAAAACCCCGCCACAAGCGGGGTTTTCTCTTTCTAGTCTAAATCAGTAAAAAGCACTGTTGCCGAACTTTAATTTCTGCATTTTCGCCCAGCCTTGAACTTGCATATTCGGCAACAGTAAAAATCCCCTAAAGTCTAAATCATGCTTCGCTAAATTTTAAGCTTAGAGCTGTGAGTCCCACAATTTTTAGATAATAAAAAATATTTACTAAATTTTACTGAATACCCTTGGTTTAAAAATGCCTCAGGTGAAGAAATATTAAACGTTAAACTCTTAAACTCCCATCACCTTTACTAGGAATCCTTAGACATCGACCTAGAGCTGGATTTGATTAAAAACCCTGCTAGTTATCCACTTTCATTTAAGAATGTGGTTTAATATGCATCCAATCTAGTACGTATCTATCATCGCCCCAGCAGCGATTAAAACCTGTCCGCTTACATAACTAGATAAATCTGAAGCGAAGAAAAGTGCTATGTTAGCGATATCCTGAGGCTTACCCATACCTTCTTTACGCTGAAGTCCAGTCTGAGAGTAAAGCACCTGAATCATCTGCATCTGCTGTTCTGGGATACCTAGCTTAGGATCATCTGAGGGAGCGGTAGTTAACCTAGTTTCAATAAAACCAGGTGCTATAGAATTACATCTGATATTAAACCTAGCCCATTCCTTAGCTACAGTGCGAGTTATACCATTAATACCAGCTTTAGCAGCAGCATAATTAATCTGCCCAGCGTTTCCTTTCACCCCAGAAGTAGATGAAATATTAATAATAGATCTAGTAGCGGCTACGCCTTCATCTTTAGCCTTATCACGCATAGCTGGGACGCTTGCCTGAATCATGTTATAAGTGCCTTTAAGATTTACATCTATAACGAAGTTCCATTCATCAGCTGTCATCTTATGAATTACCGCATCTCTAGTGATTCCAGCGATATTGGCTAAAATATCTACTCCACTTGGAGAAAATTCTAAAGCCTTGCTAAAGACATCTTTACAGTCACTCTCTTTGGTTATATTCGCCGTTTTATAAACAGCTTTGTAACCCTTTACTGTAAGCTCTTCTAAAACTTCTTTCAGCGGAGCCTCATCTATATCGACTAGAACTAAATTCGCACCATGCTCAGCATACAGAAGTGCCGTGGCCTTACCGATACCCCTTCCGGCACCAGTTACTACTGCTGTCTTATTTTCTAAAAGCTTAGTCATAATGACATAATACCCAGAAAAGCTGATATCTTCTACTAGCTTTAGACAATACTGTTAAAATGAAGACTGGGTAAAATTTTATTGTATGTCTAAAGTAGATCAAAAAATTGTAGTAGTTGGTGGTGGACTCGGAGGCTTAGCTGCTGTACTAAATGCAGTGCAGAAAGGAGCTAGTGTGGATTTAATATCCATAGTCCCAGTAAAACGTTCTCACTCAGCATGTGCCCAAGGTGGTATCAATGCTGCTAAAAACATCAAAGGTGAAGGCGATAGCGTAGAGAAGCATGCTTTTGACACAGTTTATGGTGGTGATTTCTTAGCGAATCAAGGTCCTATAGTGAGAATGTGTAAGGCTGCACCAAGTGTAATTGATCTGTTCGATAGATTCGGAGTAATGTTTAACAGAACTCCAGAAGGACATTTAGATTTCAGAAGATTTGGTGGAACGCTTTATCACAGAACTGCTTTCGCTGGAGCTACTACTGGTCAGCAGCTACTTTATTCTCTAGATGAGCAAGTAAGAAGATTCGAAGCGCAAGGAAAAGTTACTAAATACGAAGGCTGGGAAATGCTTTCTAATATTATCGATGATAACGGTATCTGTAGGGGCATAGTCGCTCAAAACCTAGATACCATGGAGCTTAGGGCCTTTAAAGCGAACGCTGTTATTATAGCTACTGGTGGACCAGGGAACGTCTTCGGCAGATCGACTAACGGCACTATTAATAATGGTATTGCAGCTTCTACTTCATTTAAACAAGGCGTAAAATATGCGAACGGGGAGTTTATTCAAGTACACCCGACTGCGATACCCGGCTCTGATAAAGATAGATTAATGTCAGAATCCGCTCGTGGTGAAGGTGGTAGAATTTGGACTTGGAAAAATGGTGAGAAATGGTATTTCCTTGAAGAAAAATATCCTAAATATGGGAACTTAGTCCCACGTGATATAGCGACTAGAGAAATTTTCGATGTAGTCCATAAACAAGGTCTAGGAGTACATGGTAGACCATTTGTCTATTTAGACTTAACTCATAAAACGCGTGAAGAATTAGATAAGAAACTAGGCGGTATTCTAGAGATTTATGAGAAATTTAAAGGTGTCGATCCACGTGAAGTTCCGATGGAAGTTTTCCCTTCAGTGCATTACAGTATGGGCGGTCTGTGGGTAGATAATGAAAAACAGATGACTAATATACCCGGTCTTTTTGCTGCTGGAGAGTGTGAATATCAGTATCATGGAGCGAACAGGTTGGGAGCGAACAGCTTACTATCTTGTACCTTTGGTGGTCTGGAAGCTGGTCTTGCCGTATTAGATTACATTAACGGACTAGAAAAATCCTATACTGATATAGATGAAAGTATTTTTAATAGACAGTTAGAAGCAGAGCAGTCCTTAATTAATAAATTAACGAATCAGTCTGGTAAAGAGAATGCAAGAGCAATTCATATTGATCTTGGAAACATGATGACTAAGCATGTAACCGTAGTAAGGTACGATAAAGATTTATCAGATACGCTAGAAGGCATTAAAGGCTTAAGAGATAAATTTAAACAGGTCCAAATCCCAGATACTAGTAAATGGGCAAACCAAAGTTTATTTTATATGAGAGAACTTCATCACATGTTTGATCTTGCTGAAGTTATCACTAAAAGTGCTCTTCTCAGAAAAGAATCTCGTGGAGCTCACTATAAGCCAGAATATCCTGATCGCAATGATAGTGATTGGTTAAAAACGACTATCGCTAGTTATAAAAATGGGGAAGTAGATATTTCTTATGAGCCAGTTGATACCTCGCATTTTGAGCCTATTTTAAGAAATTACTCTAAATAATTCACAGATTTAAATACAACTAAAACTCCATTTCACGAAAAGGCTATAATCATGAAGGTGAACCGCGAAGAAGATAAGATCAGAGTTAACACCAGTTCAGTCCAGAAGGATAAATTTGCTGTGTTTCCAGCTATAGATATTCTTGAAGGTAACTGTGTAAGGCTTTATCAGGGTGATTTCAATGATGAGACTATTTATAATAAAGATCCTGCGTTCGTCGCAAGAAAATTAGAATCAGAGGGTGCGAAATATTTACACGTAGTAGACTTAGATGGTGCTAAATCTGGCATGCTGCGCAATCTAGCTTTAATTAAAAATTTAGTCTCTTCTGTTAATCTATATATTCAAGTAGGCGGTGGAATCCGTGATCTAAATATCGCAGAACAAATTTTAAATGCTGGTGTAAATAGAATCATTATTGGCAGCGCTATAGTAAAAAATCCTCAAATGGTAAAAGATGCTCTTAAGCATTTTGGTCCAGATAAAGTAGTAGTTGGTCTGGATTGTCGTGATGGTTATTTAGCTATTAATGGCTGGCAAGAAAACTCTAAAATTAAAGCTATAGACATAGCTAAAGAATATAAAGAAACTTATGGTCTTAAGACTGTTATCTACACTGATATTCATAGGGATGGTACTCTTAGAGGTCCTAATATAACAGAATTAGTTGAATTCATGACTGCTACAGGAATTGACACGATTGCCAGTGGTGGAATTTCTGGTCTTGATGATATTAAATTATTAATTAATCACCTTAATGAGAATCAACCACTAAGAGGTGTAGTAGTTGGTAAAGCCCTTTATGCAAAAAAAATCCAGCCAAGTGCATTGTTTAACTTGAATGTTGGTGCTTAATTGAAACTATTTAACTTAAAACATGATCAGGAATTTTCTTTTAAAGAAACAGAAATTCTACACAGCCCTCAGGAATTACTTTTCTCAGCTTCATCTGTAGCACTAGGGATATTTGATGGAGTACATCTTGGACATCAAAGCATTATCAAAGCAGCTCAGCAAGAAGCTTTAGACAGAGGTTTAAAGTCAGTGATTTTAACTTTTGAAAATCACCCTCGTTCACTCAC